>JAEEGL010373904.1_pt1 | contig 31317 bp, 26 predicted proteins | sample 9134231 | NCBI WGS metagenome assembly JAEEGL01 (sample SAMN16246548, study PRJNA631951) | gut metagenome | biome: gut microbiome; feature: rumen; material: fiber-attached | host: Bos | place: Iran: Karaj | collected 2018-10
CTTTCTTTTCCTTTAATTCTTCGGGAACCAGGTAGAGCCCGAATTCCACTTTCTTTTCAACGTACAGAGTCTGTTTCTTTGCTAATTCAAACATATGGGTTTATCCGTCCTTTACTGTGTGGGGGAGTTTTCAAAACTCCGAGGTTATAATGTTAAAATCCTCGCATTGCTTCGGATTTCTTTGAATTGACCGCGCCAAGCGTCGCGCGGACCGACTGTCGAGCTAAAGCTCGACGATAAAAAGAGCACGAACCATAGGCTCATGCTCTGTAGCTGGGGTACAAGGATTCGAACCTTGAAATGACGGAGTCAGAGTCCGTTGCCTTACCGTTTGGCGATACCCCAATAGATATCAACAACCGCAATCTTTCGTTGCACTACGATAGTATACGGTAAAGGATTACAAATTGCAAGTATTTTTTTAAAAACTTTTTTCACAGGCTCCAAATCCTCTTTTTGTCTATTTTTTGTCTGTTTAAAATGCACAAAAAATCCGGGAAAACTAAAAAAATGCATAAAAAACCTCTAATTACTGTTTGTGTTTTTGAGTAATATATAATAAAATGAAATGGAAGTTTGTTTTTTGGGTATTTTATGGGCATAAAAGCGTTGTGAAAAATAACCATTACTCCGGCGGGAGTAGTGAGTACGGAGGGTAGCATGATTTCCAATCAGATTTTGCAGACAACCGTTGACGGGCTTAAGGCAATAGCCAGGGTTGAACTTTGCGTGGTCGACACGGAGGGCAAGGATGTGGCATCCACCACCGGTCACATGCCGGGCATCACCAAGGCTGCCAGAGAATTTGCCATGGGACCTGCAGATTCCCAGGAGATTCAGGGATATCAGTATTTTAAGATCTACGACGAGCAGCAGGTTGAATATGTGCTCATTGCCTGCGGCACCGGTGAAGATGTTTACATGATCGGCAAGATGGTGGCCTTTCAGATCCAGAATCTGATCGTGGCTTACAAGGAGCGCTTTGACAAGGATAACTTCATCAAGAACCTGCTCCTTGACAACCTTCTTCTTGTTGATATATACAGCCGCGCCAAGAAGCTCCATATTGCCACGGATGTTAAGCGCGTAGCCATGATAATCGAAGCCGAGGAATACAAGGACAGCAACATCCTTGAGATCGTGCGCACTCATTACGGCGCTGCCAACAAAGACTTTATCACAGCCGTTGATGAGAAGGACGTTATCGTGGTCAAGGAACTTGAAGACTCGGAATTCCCCAAGGAAGCGGAGAAGACCGCAGAGTCCATCATCTCCATCCTGGACAAAGAAGGGATAAAGGATGTTCGTATTTCCTTCGGAACTCCCGCAGGAGAGATCAAGGAAGTGAGCCGTTCCTACAAGGAAGCCAAGATGGCCCTCGATGTTGGCAAGATCTTCTTTGAGGACAGGAACGTGGTTGCTTATTCCGAGCTTGGTATCGGACGTCTCATCTACCAGCTTCCCATACCTCTTTGCAAGATGTTCATCAAAGAGATCTTCGGAGGCAAGAACCCCGATGAGTTCGACGAGGAAACCCTCACCACCATCGACAAGTTCTTTGAGAACAGCCTCAATGTTTCAGAGACTTCCCGCCAGCTCTTCATTCACAGAAATACTCTTGTGTATCGTCTCGACAAGCTGCAGAAGACCACCGGTCTCGATCTTCGTGTCTACGACGATGCCATTACCTTCAAGATCGCCCTTATGGTGGTCAAGTACATGAAATACATGGAAAGTATAGAATATTAGAGGATTCAGTTTATGGCCTTTTCCAGACGTAAGAAAAAGTACATGGAGGACGACGAAGTCATCGTTATCGACAACGTCAGCAAATCCTACCAGACCGGGATCTATGCCCTTGACAATATCAATATCCGCATCAAAAAAGGTGAGTTTGTCTTTATCGTGGGTGATTCGGGTTCCGGAAAATCCACTCTTATCAAGCTCCTTTTGAGAGAACTCACTCCTACGGAGGGCGGGATCTATGTTATGAACTACAATCTTAACAAGACCCCTCACCGCAAGATCCCCAAATACAGGAGAAATATCGGGGTAGTGTTCCAGGACTTCAGACTCCTTAAGGACAGAAATGTCTATGAGAACGTTGCTTTTGCCCAGAGGATCGTCCAGGTTCCCGGCAAGCAGATCCGCAAGAACGTGCCTGCCATCCTTGCTACAGTGGGTCTTGCGGGCAAGTACAAGGCAAAGCCCGACAGACTTTCCGGCGGTGAACAGCAGCGCGTTGCCATCGCAAGGGCCCTTGTCAACAGACCTTCGATCCTGTTGGCCGATGAGCCTACCGGAAACCTTGATCCCAGAAATTCCATGGAGATCATGAAACTGCTCGAGGAGATCAACGAAGCCGGTACCACCATCATCATGGTCACTCATAACAAAGAGATAGTTAATGCCATGCAGAAACGCGTCATTACCTTAAGGCGCGGCGTTGTGGTAAGCGACGTGGAAAGAGGGGTGTATGTAGATGAGGATTAGTACATTCTTTTACACTCTCTGGCAGGGCATCAAAAATATCTTCAGAAACAAACTGTTTTCGCTGGCATCCATTGCCACAATTTCTGCCTGTCTGTTTCTTTTTGGCATGTTTTATTCCATACTTGCCAATTTCCAGAACATCGTAAAGACGGCTGAAGAAGGTGTGTGCGTGGTTGTCTTCTTTGATGAGGGCATCACCCAGAAGAGGATCGACGAGATCCAGGAGATCATCCGACGCCGTGCCGAGGTTTCCTCCATCAACTATGTATCCGCAGATGCTGCCTGGGAGCAGTTCAAATCCGAGTATCTGGGAGATTACAGCGACGGTTTTACCGAGAATCCCCTTGCCAACGATTCAAACATCGAGATCTACCTTAATGATGTTTCCATGCAGAGCGCTCTGGTAACCTATCTTGAATCCCTTCCGGGAGTCAGGGAGGTAAAGCGTTCGGAACTTACGGCCCTTACCCTCAGCAATGCCAATAAGCTCATCGGTTATATATCGCTTGGCATTATCGCCATCCTGCTGGCGGTATCCGTGTTCCTTATCAGCAACACCGTCACCATAGGTATTTCCGTCCGCAAGGAAGAGATATCCATCATGAAGTACATCGGTGCCACGGACTTTTTCGTGCGGGCTCCCTTTGTCATTGAGGGTATCCTTATAGGTCTTGTGGGCGCGGCCATTCCTTTGGGAATCATATATTTTGTGTACAATCGTGCCCTTAACTTTATTACCGGCCAGTTTTCCGTGCTTTCTTCACTGCTCAATTTCTTAAGCATCGAAGAAGTATTCCGTATACTGGTACCCGTTTCGCTGGGCATCGGTGTGGGCATCGGTTTCTTCGGAAGTTTTACCACCGTAAGGAAGCACTTGAGAGTCTGAGCCTGGGACTTTGCTTTTTGCATTAAAGGTTTGAAAATATCATGGAAGGAGGCCCCGAGGGTGAAGAAGTTTAAAAGAACACTTTGCGTTGTATGCATGGTCTTTGTCATAGCCTGCACTTCCATGCCCCAATCTTATGCCGGGACCTCAATCTCCGCAATTACCAGTGACAGTATTCGGGACAAGCAGAATCAGATCAAGAACTCCGAGCAGGAGATGAAAAACCTCGAGAAGAACATCTCCAATGCCAAGGCCATGAAGAAAGAACTTGAGGCCTTAAAGAACGATATCGCCGCTTATATAACCAAACTTGATGCCCAGATCTCCGATATCGAGGCCAACATCGAGGAATATAAGGGCCTCATTGCCGACAAGGAAGAGGAGATCGTTCAGATCACCGCCGAACTTGAGGAAGCCATCCGGGTGGAGGAAGAACAGTATGCCGCCATGAAGATGCGTATCCGGTTCATGTATGAGCGCGGGGATACCTTTTATCTTGAGCTCATGCTGAAGGCCAAAAGCTTCGGCGATCTTCTTACCAAAGCAAATTATATAGAGCGTCTTTCGGCCTATGACCGTCAGAAACTTGACGAATACAAGGAAGTCAGGGAATGGACGGCTCTTTGCAAGGAAACCCTGGAAGCCCAGAAGGCAGTTCTTGATGCCGCTGAGGCAGCCCTTGAAGCCGAGGAAGCCTCTCTTAAAGAGATGCAGGCGGAAAAAGAAGCTGAACTTGCCAGTTACAAGCAGCAGATCGCCAGCAAGGAATCGGAGATTGCCTCCTACGAGCAGGAGATGGAGAACCGGGAGAAGCTCATAGCGGATCTTGAGGCAGCAGTCCTTGAAGAGCAGAAACAGATCGCCCTCCAGAAGGGTATTGTACTTGCTTATGACGGCGGAAAATTTACCTGGCCCGCGCCTTCCTACATAAGGGTAACCGATGAGTTTGGATGGCGTACGGATCCTTTTACCGGTAAATCCTCGTATCACAACGGTATCGACCTTGGAGCTCCCGGAGGATCCAAGATACTGGCAGCCTACGACGGTATCGTCATGGCTGCGGCCTATGACTGGTCCATGGGCAACTATATAATGATCAACCACGGTGACGGACTTGTTACCGTGTACATGCACGCCAGCAAGCTCCTCGTCAAGAAGGACGATGTGATAGTGCGCGGCGAGCAGATAGGCTGTGTGGGTACCACCGGACGTTCCAACGGTAATCACCTGCATTTCAGCGTAAGATTAAACGGCACATACGTAAGTCCCTGGCCGTATTTTGGAGTGAATAAGTAATGGATGGATTTAATAACGAAAGTTTTAACGACGGCCCCACGGTAGTTTATAAAAAGGGTTCTTTTGCCAAAGGGCTTGTGTGTGGGATACTTGCCTCGGCAGTGGTTTTGGGATCGATATTTACGGTCCTTACCTTGAGACTTAAGACAGACCTTGACAACAGCTATACGGAGCCCGTTCAGATAGCGGATATCGAGGACGGACTTGTGGTGACACAGGATTTTGCCTACAAGACCGAAGAGATCAACAAACTCATCGGACAGGTCTTTTATTTCCAGGACAACATCAATGCGGACAACATGCGTGAAAACATGTATGCCGCAGTGCTGGATTCCCTGAACGATCCCTATTCCACCTACTATACTGTGGAAGAATGGGAAGAAGAAACCCAGGACAGCTCCGGCACCTATTACGGCATCGGGTCCTATGTCAGGATCGACGAAGAGACACAGTACCCCATCTTAAGCGGTGTGTTCGAAGGCTCTCCCGCCAGTGCGGCAGGTCTTCGTGACGGTGACATCATTTACGAAGTCAACGGTGAGAATGTGGGCGGTATGACCCTGACGGATGTGGTTGCACTCATTCGCGGACCGGAAGGCACGGATGTTACCCTGACCATTATCCGCGGCAAAGAAAACCTTACAATCACAGTTACCCGCGGCAAGGTCAATACCATTTCCTGTGAATATTCCATACAGCGCGACAACATCGGATATATACAGCTCAAAGAGTTCTCGGAAGTGGCTGAGGGCCAGTTCAAGGACTGCCTCTCCGCTCTTAAGAAAGCCAAGGTTGACGGCATCATCATCGATCTTCGCGGCAACGGCGGCGGCAATCTTTCAACCGTTCTCGGGATCTGCGAGGAACTGCTTCCCAAGGGCCTTATCACTTACCTTGAGTATGTGGACGGAAGCCGTGACGAATATAAGAGCAGCGGCAAGCACGAGATCGATATTCCCCTGGTAGTGCTGGTGAACGGCTATTCCGCCAGCGCTTCAGAGCTTATGACGGGAGCTTTGAGAGATCATAAAAAAGCAACCATCATCGGAACCACCACCTTTGGCAAGGGTATTGCCCAGAGCCTGTATCCCTTCACCGACGGTACGGCAGTAAAGCTTACCACCGCCAGCTACTTTACGCCAAACGGCGAGTGCGTCCACGGTAAGGGCATCACTCCCGATATAGTTGTGGAATTTGATTCCGAGAAGTATTATGATGCCGATAACCCCGTTGATAATCAGCTTGAGTATGCCATTGATTATCTGTTGAATCATTGATATCCGACTCTCCGTGCCGAAAGGTACGGAGAGTTTGTAGCATTTTTTGTCATATAATCGGCAATTACAATACCTTTTTTGGCAACGACTTTTTTGATATAGTTAGTATTGCAAGGGAAGACAATTATGAACGGTAATCTCTTTGTTGAAATCGATAACGGAAGGATCGAGCACAATGCCCGTGTCATGTGCGAGACCTTCCCCCATAAATACAATATCGGCGTGGTAAAGGGCAATGCCTACGGCCACGGTTACGGTGTGATACCCGCCATGGTGCGGGGCGGAATCAATGCCTTTGCAGTGGCAAGGGTCAAAGAAGGCGTGGCAGTGAGAGAGTATGAAAAGTCACTTCCGGTGATCCTTCTTGAACCTGTATCCCCCGAAGAATTGTCTGTATGCGCCGATAATAACCTTTCGATCTGCGTTAATGACATGACCGCCCTTAATGAAGCCGAGGACAGCGGACTTTCTCTTAAGATCCATCTTAAGATAGATTCAGGAATGAGCCGTCTTGGTTTCAGAGACCGAAAGAAAGTTAAGGAAGCTGCGGACCGCATAAACGGTAATTCCCTCCTTACACTGGAAGGAATATTCACCCATTTCCACACTTCGGGAGCCGAGGACAGGGAATATGCGGACAACAGGGCAAGATTCGAGGAACTCACCAAGGATCTGGAACTTGATAAGATTCCCATGGTCCATGTGGACAAGACCCAGACCCTGATACTTCACGACACACCGGCCTATGCCAACGGTGCCCGTATCGGTATCGCTCTTTACGGATTTCCTACAGTCTACGACTTTCCCGATACCTTAAAGGGAAAGCTCAAGCGCTTAAGGAGAAATTTCCGTAACGCAAAGAATCACGTGGAGCCCTGCAATCCCGTAAAGACACTGGATCTTAAGGAAGCCTTTACCTTAAAGACAAGAGTCATCCAGGTCAAGGATATAGACCCCGGAGACTATGTGGGGTACGGTTTCTTTCACCGGGCTGAAAATAAAGAGCACATCGCAGTGGTGGATGTGGGCTATGCCGACGGTATCGGCCGTAAGCGCATGGGAAGCCACATGGCGATCAACGGAAATAAGTACAGGATCGTGGGAGCCGTGGGCATGAGCATGTGCCAGCTTCTGACAGACGGATCCGTTAAGCGCGGAGATCTTGTGGACGTGCTTGGGGGCGGTATCCCCATCAGGACCATAACCGTCCACAACGGAACCACCATGTACGAACTGATGACCAATATCGATTCATCCATTCCAAGGATATATACGGAGAGATAACATGCAAAGAAACATACTGCTTGTGGGCTCTGATATGAATGCATATTACATGGCCCGCTGCTGCCACGAAAAATACGGTGAGGCTGTGGACGTGATCGCCACTGAACCCATTCGTTTCACACAGTTTTCTTCCATCGTGAACATTGAGTATCACGATGACTTAAAGACTCCCGGCGGTTTTGTCCATGCTCTGGTTGAGTACGGCAAAGCGCACCTGAGTCAGGGAAAGACCCTTCTTATTCCCTGCCACGATATCTATGTAAGACTCTTGGCAGAGAATACCGATGCCCTGTCCCCTTACTTTGTATACAACATACCGAGCCTCAGGATCGTGGATACTTTCCTGGTCAAGGAAAAGTTCTATAAGACTTATGAGAACTCGGGGCTGGATTTTGCCAGGACCCTTTACTATGATTGCAGTGCCAAAGAAACTGCACCCATACCCAGTGATATATACTTCCCTCTCATAATCAAGCCCAGCAACGCCATCGAGTACGGCAGGCACAAGTTTGCGGGCCAGCCCAAGGTGTTCAAGGCCACCACTCCCGACAATGCGGTTGCTTTCATAGACAAGGTCAAGGCTGCGGGCTACAGGGACACGCTTTTGGTCCAGGAATTCATTCCCGGCGACGATTCAAGGCTTTTTGATGCAGTATTTTACTGCACAAAGAACGGCAAGGCGGAACTTGCTTCTTTTGCCCAGATCGGTCTTCAGGAGCACGGCCCCACCGCCATCGGAAACTGTACGGTGCTGATAAACGGTTTCAATCAGTTCGGAAATACCGAAGAGACCGTCAACAAACTCAAGGCCTTTCTGGAGAGCATCCATTACACGGGCTTTGCGGAGTTCGACCTTAAGTACGATGAGCGCACCAAGACCTTCAAAGTCATGGAGATAAATCCCAGACAGGCACGCTCCAGCTACTATCTGGCGGCTCTGGGACATAACCTGGTTGGCTATCTTGTGGAAGATGTTTTTGACGGCATCGAGCGGGATTTTGTCCTTCTTGAAAAGAAGATCCTTCTTTCCATGGTTCCCAAGAGCGTCATCAGGAAATATATTTTCAACGAGGAATTCAAGAAGGAAGCCCTTACACTGTGGAAGAGTCACAGGAAAGTGGATCCTTTGAACTATAAAAAAGATAAGTCCTTCAAGCACAGGTTTTACCTGATACTCAGGGCGATAAACTACAAGAAAAAGTACAAGCTTTACAAGAATACCATTTAATCCGTACCTGCGGGACGGATCGGAAAGAGGATTTACATGTGCGGATTTGCCGGCTTTATCGACGGAATGAACGTTGATGAAAAGAATAAAGTGATCAAGGCCATGAGCGATACCATCAAACACAGAGGACCCGACGGCGAAGGCTTTTACACCGATGAAAAGATCGCCATGGGCTTCAGACGCCTGAGTATCATCGACTTAAGCGGCGGTGACCAGCCTTTGTACAGTGAAGACAGGTCCGTTGTGGTCAATTTAAACGGTGAGATCTATAACTACAAAGAGTTAAGAGAGGAACTCATAGGCAAAGGCCATGTGTTCTCCACCAAGTCCGATACCGAAGTCATCGTACACGGTTATGAGGAGTGGGGCACCGATGTGGTGAACAGGCTTCGGGGCATGTTCGGATTTGTAGTATGGGATACAAAGAGAAACCTCTTCTTTGGGGCGAGAGATCCCTTCGGTATCAAGCCTTTTTACTACTACACCACGCCTGAACTGTTTATGTACGGTTCCGAGATCAAGGCCTTTTTACCTCATCCCGGCTTTAAAAAGGAACTGAACAGGGATGCGCTGAAGACCTATCTGATGTATCAGTATTCGGTTCCCACGGATACTTTCTTCGTTAACGTACATAAGCTGGATCCCGGCCATTTTCTTTTGTACAAAGACGGCGAACTTGAGATAACCGAGTATTTTAAGATCGATTACAGAAACAATAACGACGATCTGGATACTGTGGTAAACAAGATCAACGATATCATGAAAGAAAGCATTGCCTATCACAAGATAAGCGATGTGGAAGTGGGTTCTTTCCTTTCAAGCGGCGTGGATTCAAGTTACATCGTGGCCAATGCCAATGTTGACAAGGCCTATACTGTGGGCTTTGAAGGGGAGCATGTCACAAATACGGGCTTTAACGAAACTGCCAATGCTCATGACCTTTGTGAAATCCTCGGAATGAAGCACAAGCAAAAGAACATTAATGCCGACATGTTCTTTGATATACTGCCCACAGTTCAGTATCATTCCGACGAACCCCACGCAAACCTTTCCGCGGTGCCTTTGTATTATCTTGCAAATATGGCGGCCAAGGACGTCAAGGTCGTGCTTTCGGGCGAGGGCGCTGACGAACTTTTCGGCGGCTACTACGAATACGAAACTCCCAGAGAGTACAAGAACTACAAAAAGCTTCCTTTCTGGTTCAGACGTGCCATGAAGTCCGTTGCGGAAAAGATGCCCAACATGAAGGGAAGACATTTCCTGATCCGTGCGGGCTCCACGCTGGAAGAGAGTTATATCGGCCAGGCCTTCATCATGAACAACGAAGAAGCGGACGAACTTTTAAAGCCCGAATACAGAAGCTCCACCAAATATCAGGACATCACAAGGCCTATATTTGACAAGGTAAAGGATAAGCCGGAGCTCTTACAGAAAATGTATCTTGATATGCACCTGTGGCTTCCCTACGATATCCTGCTTAAGGCTGACAAGATGACCATGGCAAACTCACTGGAGCTGAGAGTTCCCTTCCTTGACAGGGAAGTTTATAAAGTGAGTGAAGAGATCCCGCTTAAATACCTGATCCACGACTACACCACCAAGTATGCCTTCAGGATGGCAGCCAACAAGACCATCCCCGAAGAATGGGCAAAGCGTAAGAAACTGGGCTTCCTGGTGCCTTTTAAGGACTGGATCCTGGAAGACAGATGGTATGAGAAAGTTAAAGAAATGTTTGAAAAGCCCTGGGTTTCGGAATTTTTCGAAGTGGATAAGCTTATGCATCTGCTTGACGAACACAAATCCGGGCGTTGGAACAACGGCCGCAGGATATATACTGTTTACGCATTCCTGATCTGGTACGAGATCTACTTTGTTAAAAACGAAGTGCCCGCAAAACCGGCATATGTTTAAGGAGATTAAAAATGAGCCTGAATAAATCTGTTTTTGAAGAAAATGAATCAAGCGTGCGTTCTTATTGCCGCAAATATCCCGTGGTTTTCGAAAAAGCAAAGGGTTCCTACATCTACGACACTGACGGAAACAAATATCTTGATTTCCTGGCAGGGTGCGGCGCCTTAAACTACGGCCACAACAATGACGAGATCAAGGGTGCCGTCATCGATTATCTTATGGGTGACAACATTGCCCACGCAATGGATATGTACACCGAGGCCAAGGCGGAGTTCATCGAGACCTTTAAGACCGAGATCCTCGACAAGCGCGATCTTAAGTACAGGATCATGTTCTGCGGCTCCACCGGCACCAATGCGGTCGAGGCAGCCCTCAAACTTTGCAGAAAGAACAAGAAGCGCTCCAACATAGTTGCATTCATGGGTGCTTTTCACGGCATGACCCTCGGAAGCCTTGCCCTTACCACTGACCGCACCAGCAGAGACGGTGCGGGAGTATCCCTTGACAATGTGACCTTTATCCCCTACGAAAGCGGATTCCATACAAAACTTGATTCCCTGGATTATCTTGAGACTATCCTCCTTGACGATCATTCGGGAGTCGAGAAGCCTGCGGCAGTGATCGTTGAGACCGTACAGGCTGAGGGCGGCATCTATGTTGCCAGCGTAGAGTGGCTCAAGATACTTGAGAAGATCTGTCACGACAATGACATCCTTCTGGTAGTGGACGATATCCAGGTGGGCTGCTCCAGGACCGGCACCTTCTTTTCCTTCGAAAGAGCCGGCATCAAGCCCGATATGGTAACCTTGAGCAAATCTATCGGCGGCTACGGATTCCCCATGTCCCTGCTCCTTATCCGTGACGAACTGGATATCTGGAAACCCGCTGAGCACAACGGAACCTTCCGTGGCAATCAGGTTGCTTTTGTGGCTGCAAAGAAAGCCATCGAATACAATGTAAAGCACGATCTTAACGCGGATGTCACCAGAAAGGGCGGCATCGTTAAGGACTTCGTGGAAAAGAACATCCTTCCCCTTTCCGAAGATATTTCCCTTCGCGGCATAGGTCTTATCTGGGGTATCGATTTCGGCAAGCTTGCAAACGGCGGAGAGATCGCTCACAGCATCGCCGATAAGTGCTTTGAAAAGAAGATGATCATCGAGCGTGCCGGTCGCGGCGACTCGGTACTTAAGATCCTTCCTCCCCTTACCATCAGTGATGAGGAGTTGAAGCAGGGCCTTGAGATCATCCTTGAAGCCGTTAAGGAGACTCTGTAAGGGTCTTCAAAAATCTGCCGGCCCCATGATCCGGCCCGGCAAAGAAGTTATGGGAATTTATACATGAAACTTTCAGAATTGATCTCCTGTGAATATGACACGGAGATAACGGATATAACCGATGACTCAAGACAGGCGGGCCCCGGTACACTTTTTGTCTGCATCGAGGGCCTGACCGTAGACGGACACAAGTATGCGGCCAAGGCCGTTGAAAAGGGTGCTTCCGCCGTCCTTTGCAGACACAGGATAGAAGGGATAGATGTTCCCCAGGTGGTGGTGGACAATACCGACAGGGCCTTTAATGAGGTGCTTGACCGCTTAGAGGGAGATCCCTGCGGCAAACTTAAGCTCATTGCTGTCACCGGCACCGACGGAAAGACCACAACGGCGGACATCATTTACCAGATCCTGAACGGTCTTTCAAAGAAGTGCGGTTATATCGGTACCAACGGCATATTCTCCGAAAACTATTCACAGGACAACGAATACACCACACCCCTTCCCGCGGATTTCTTTAAAGCCCTTAAAGGCTTTGTCGATGACGACTGTAAATTCGTATCCATGGAAGCTTCGGGAGAGAGGCTTGGAACGGGTAAAATGGAGGGCGTGACCTTTGATGCTTCCATCTTTACCAATCTCACAAGAGATGCGCTGGATCTTTTCAAGACCATGGAGAATTACGGAGCCGCCAAGGCTAAACTTATGGAATATACCAAGCAAGGCGGCATATGCGTAATAAACAAAGATGATAAGTATGCGGATCTTTTCATTGCAAAAGCAAATGCACCTGTTTTGACTTATGCGGTCAACGACAGGACCGCAGATCTGTATGCAACGGACATTTCGGTAAAATACAATGACCTTTTCTTTGTACTGAACGGAAAACTGGGACGTCATGAAGTGAAGTGCAACCTGTCCGGGATCTACAATGTTTACAATCTTATGTCCGTCATCGGGGTCCTGCATCATTTCGGGATCCCCGTCGAAAAGATAATCGAACGGATCGCGGTATTAAAGCCTGTTGAGGCACGTCAGACAGTGATAGACTTAGGACAGCCCTTCAGGGTCATCGTGGATTATGCACACACCGCCAATGCGGTCAAGAACCTTATGGATTACATCAAATCCACCCTTACCGACGGTTATCTGCGAGTAGTGGTGGGAGCAGGCGGATCCAGAGATGTGTACCGCCGCACGGATATGGCGGAGTATTGCACGTCCACGGCGGATTACAACTATTTCACCATCGAGGATGCCAGATACGAAGATCCTCAGATGCTGGTGGAGACCATGGTTTCCACAGTTCCCGATGCCCACAATTATGAGCTTATCGTGGACCGTGACGAGGCCATCACCAAAGCCATCCACGACTGCAAGCCCGGGGATGCTCTTTTGATCCTTGGCAAAGGCGCGGAAAGATACATGATGACAAACGGTGTCCAGGTTCCCAGACTCAACGATCTGGAGCGTGCGGAACTGGTACTCAGGGAAATGATGGGTAAATAGATACAAGTCAATACGGTATAAAACTGCAGCCCGGCAGGAAGATCTTTCTCCCGGGCTTAGGGACGCGGAGGAAGCATGAAACAGATTTGTTCGGTTCCCGAGGAAATGCTCAACGATCGAAACAGTATCATTGTACGGACAGGTTTTATCGGTATAGCCGCAAACCTGGTGCTGGTGGCGTTCAAGGCCGCGGTAGGCTTTCTTTCAAACTCTGTGGCAGTCATCCTGGATGCGGTGAATAACTTAAGCGATGCGCTGTCATCCCTTATCACCATCGTAGGAGCAAAGCTGGCCTCCAAAAAACCTGACAAGAAACACCCGCTGGGTTACGGCAGGATCGAGTATCTCAGCGCACTTATAGTGGCTTCTATTGTCCTCTATGCGGGTCTTACATCCATGGTGGAATCCGTAAAGAAGATCTTCAAGCCCGAGGCTGCGGGTTACAGTGTGGTCTCTCTTGTTATCATAGCCGTTGCCATCGTTGTTAAGATAGTTCTCGGAATATATGTTAAAAATATCGGCGTAAGGATCAACTCCGGTTCCCTTACGGCATCAGGGAAGGATGCCCTGTTTGACGCCGTTCTTTCTTTTTCCGTTTTATTGGCCGCAGGCGCCTATATGCTTTGGGGTGTAAGCCTTGAAGCCTGGGTGGGTGCGGCTATTTCCGTATTTATCATCAAAGCGGGCTTTGAAATGCTCATCGATACTCTGGACGAGATCCTGGGTAAGCGGGTGAGCGGCGAAGTCCTTAATTCCATCAAACAGACCATATGCGAAGAAGAAGGGGTTTCGGGAGCCTTCGATCTTATCCTTCACAGTTACGGTCCGGAGACCTACATCGGCTCCGTTCACGTGGAAGTGCCGGATACTCTTACCGCCGAGGAAATAGACTCTATTGAGCGCAGGATAGCCTCCAATGTGTACGCAAAACACAGCGTGATGCTGGCGGGTATCGGGATCTATTCCGTGAACACCAAGGACGATGCGGTAAAGAAACTCAGGACCGAGATCACTCATTTTGTCATGGGCAAAGAAGGGGTTTTGCAGATCCACGGTTTCAGGGCGGATCTTGAGAAAAAGACCATCAATTTTGACCTGATCATCGACTATGGTATCGAGGACAGGGTCTCCCTGTTCGAAGAGATCCGCAGGGAACTGGTGGCAAGATACAGTGATTACGTGCTCAATGTAAATCTGGACATCGATCTTTGATGGGACAGTCGGGCAAACGGTCCCACCGACGGGGCGGAACTTAAAATATAATGTATCGTGAAAGGGGAAACACTATGAAAGCGTTGTTTATCGGAGGAACAGGCACCATCAGCATGGCCATCGTAAGACGGCTGGCAGCAGATCCTTTATGGGAGGTATGGCTTCTTAACCGCGGAAACCGAAAGTCCGCAGTGCCCGAAGGCGTTCATGAGATTATCTGCGATGTATCTGACGAAGCGGCGGTAAAAGAAAAGATCGGCGACATGGAGTTTGATGTTGTCAATGAATTCATCGGCTTTACCGTGGATCAGGTGGAGAGAGACTACAGACTCTTTAAGGGAAAGACAAAGCAGTATATCTATATAAGCTCCGCTTCGGCTTACAACAAACCTGCGGCAAATTATGTCATCACCGAAGGCACGAGCCTTGCTAATCCTCACTGGGAGTACTCACGTAACAAGATTGCCTGCGAGGAATTCCTTATGAAGAAATACAGGGAAGAAGGATTCCCCGTGACCATCGTGCGCCCCAGCCACACCTACGATGAGAGAAACATCCCTCTGGGTGTTCACGGAAAGAAAGGCTTTTATCAGGTCATCAAGCGTATGCAGGAAGGAAAACCCGCCATCATCCAGGGCGACGGCACCTCCCTTTGGACCGTGACCTTCAATACCGACTTTGCGGTGGGCTATACAGGACTTATGGGTAACCGTCACGCCATCGGCGAAGCTTTCCAGATCACAGGCGACGATGTACTTTCCTGGAACCAGATCTACCAGACCATAGCCGATGCTTTGGGTGTAAAGCTCAATGCCTACCACGTGGCCGCAGATTATCTTAGCGCCGTGGGCGACAAGTACGGCTATGACTTTGACGGAAGTCTTACGGGAGACAAATGCGTTTCCGTTGTGTTTGACAACAGCAAATTAAAGCGGGTGGTACCTTACATGCGTACCGAGGTCACCTTTGACAGAGGCGTGCGCATTGCTCTTGACTACGTGCTTTCTCATCCCGAGTGTCAAGTGGAGGATCCCGAATTCGATGCCTGGTGCGACCGTGTCATCGCCGCTTTGGAAGAAAGCAAGAAAAACATTTAATGTGAGGTTCATATGAAACTTAGCAATGAAGAGTTAAAAAAGATCTGGTTCGGAGCTTACAGATTCGAAGAAACAAAGGACGGCTTCCTTCAGGCCCTCCAGTACACCAAGGCCCAGGAAGATTACTTTGAAAAAGCAAGCGAGTTCTGGTTTGAACGCTGTACCGCCACCACCGCAAAAACTCTGGAATTTACTACGGAGGCGCTAAAGTGTTCTTTTGACTATAAGTTTTTGTGGCGGGGTTCCGAAGACTCAGTGGAGCTATCCGTGGACGGCCTTGTAACAAAGATCCACTATGTTCACGACCTTAAGGACAGGGGCTGCATCGAGTTTGACCTGCCTGCCGGGAAAAAGAACGTGGTTATCTATCTTCCCGCCGATGCCACCATGGTACTTAAAAATTTTGAGATCGACGGTGAATTTGTTCCTGCGAAAAAAGGAGAGAAGGTGCTTTGGCTGGGAGATTCCATTACCCAGGGCTACGGCCCCCTTCGCAGCTTCTGTATCTATGTGAGCGTAGCTAACAGACTCCTTAACTACGATATAATAAATCAGGGTATCGGCGGGTATGTGTACGATAAGAATTCCCTCATGAAGATGGAAGGTTACGATCCCGACAAGATCATCGTATCTCTGGGAACCAATCAGTTCGGCACCGAGACCATGAAGGATGTGGAGGATTTCTATGAGGTACTTATGAAGATCTACGGTGCTGACAAACCGGTACTCACCATAACCCCTCTCTGGCGTGGAGATGTGCCAAACGGCGAGCCCACTCTTATCCGGTTCTGCAATAATGTAAAGGACATCTGTGCCCGGTACAAAAACATTACGGTGGTGGACGGCTTTAAGCTTGTGCCTCATCTGCCCGAGTACTATATCGACAATCTTCATCCCAATGTTATCGGCGCCGAAGTTTACGGCCGAAATCTGGTGGAGGAGATCAGGCGCCTTAAGTGGTAAATAACACGAACGTACGTTCAGATTTCTGTAGACATTTATATTAGCGGATGGTATACTCTGAGAAGGGTATACCATTCTTTTGTTTAGATTTACGGGAGCATAAATGGAATTTAAGTTACACTCCGAATTTCAACCTACGGGCGATCAGCCTCAGGCCATAAAGGAACTTGTCGAGGGCTTCAAAGCGGGCAACCAGTTTGAGACCCTTCTTGGCGTTACAGGCTCAGGTAAGACCTTTACCATGGCCAATGTCATTGCGCAGTTAAACAAACCGACGCTGATCATTTCCCATAACAAGACTCTTGCGGGACAGCTTTACGGGGAGATGAAAGAATTCTTTCCGGAGAATGCCGTGGAGTATTTTGTATCCTACTACGATTACTATCAGCCCGAGGCCTATATCCCACAGTCCGATACCTACATAGAGAAGGATTCATCCATCAACGACGAGATCGACAGACTGAGACTGTCCGCCACAGCTTCCCTTACGGAGCGCAAGGACGTCATAGTGGTGGCCTCCGTTTCCTGTATCTACGGTCTTGGTTCCCCCAAGGAATTCAAGGCTCTGTCTGTCTCTTTAAGGCGGGGTCAGCAGATCGACAGGGACGATGTTGTCAGGGCTCTTATAAACATACAGTACACACGTAACGACATGGCTCTTACCCGCAATAATTTCAGGGTTCACGGCGATGTCCTTGAGGTTGTGCCTTCCACATCCTTCCACGGAGTGGATTATCTTGTAAGGATTGAGTTCTTCGGCGATGAGATCGACAGGATCACGGAACTTGACGCCCTCACGGGCAAGGTCATCCGGACTCCGGAACATATCATGCTTTTCCCCGCATCTCACTATGTTGTTGAGCAGGATACTTTGACCAGGGCCTGCAATGCCATTGAGGAGGAGATGCACGAGCGTGTTAAATTCTTCAAGTCGGAAGATAAGCTGATAGAAGCCCAGAGGATCGCAGAGCGTACCAACTTCGACGTGGAGATGTTAAGAGAGACCGGTATCTGTTCCGGTATCGAGAACTATTCAAGACATCTTGCGGGTTCCGCACCGGGAGAGCCTCCCAAGTGTCTTTTAGACTATTTTGATGACGATTTTCTTATAATCGTGGACGAGTCTCACATAACCCTTCCCCAGGTTCGTGGCATGTATGCGGGGGACAGATCCCGCAAGACCACTCTGGTGGACTACGGTTTCAGACTCCCCTCGGCTCTTGACAACAGACCTCTTAATTTCGGGGAATTTGAGTCCCGTATCGATCAGATGATGTTCGTGTCCGCCACTCCGGGAGAGTATGAAGAGCAGCATGAACTTTTAAGGGCTGAGCAGATCATCCGTCCCACGGGTCTTTTGGATCCGCCCATAGATGTGCGCCCCGTTAACGGCCAGGTGGACGATCTCATCGGAGAGATCAGGCGCACCACGGACAAGGGCGGCAAGGTTCTTGTTACCACCCTCACCAAGAAGATGGCCGAAGACCTGACGGGTTATCTTTCGGATGTGGGGATCCGGGTACAGTACTTACATTCGGATATTGACACTTTGGAGCGAAGTAAGATAATAAGGGATATGCGTCTTGACAAGTTCGACGTGCTGGTGGGCATAAACCTGCTCAGAGAGGGTCTGGACATTCCCGAGATCGCTCTTGTTGCTGTTCTTGATGCGGATAAAGAAGGCTTCCTTCGTTCCGCCACATCCCTCATACAGACGGTGGGTCGTGCCGCGCGTAATGCCGACGGCCATGTAGTCATGTATGCGGATACCATCACGGAATCCATGCAGGTTGCCATCGATGAGACCAAGCGCCGTCGGGCCATTCAGGAAGCTTATAACAAAGAACACAACATCACTCCCACTACCATAAAGAAGGCCATCAGGGATATCATCAGTATATCCGGCAAGCCCGTGGCAGAAAGGGACGAACCCAGGGACACCGAGTCCATGAGCCGTTCGCAGCTGGAAAAAGAAGCTGCGCAGCTTGAGAAGAAGATGAAGAAAGCGGCAGCAGACCTGAACTTCGAGGAGGCCATCGCTCTTCGCGACCGCCTGCAGGAAGTACGTCAGGAGCTTTTGACATTTGAAGGATAGTCCGGTGGACTATCCTTGGGAGCGAATTGACTTGCCGGGCAAGTCAGCGACCCGAGAGGATAAATAATGGAACAGAAAATACTCAAAAAGAGCGACGTGATCAAGGTTCGCGGCGCCTGCGAACACAACCTTAAGAATTTAAGCGTGGACATCCCAAGGAATCAGCTGGTGGTACTTACCGGCCTTTCCGGTTCGGGGAAGTCCTCCCTTGCTTTTGATACCATTTATGCCGAGGGACAGCGTAGATACATGGAGTCTCTTTCTTCCTATGCCCGTCAGTTCCTGGGCATGATGGAAAAGCCCAATGTGGAGCGCATAGAGGGTCTTTCTCCCGCTATCTCCATCGACCAGAAATCCACCAACCGAAATCCCAGATCCACCGTGGGTACCGTAACGGAGATCTATGATTACTTCAGGCTTCTTTATGCCCGTGTCGGTATAGTACACTGTCCCAACTGCGGCCGTGTAATCGACAGACAGACCGTGGATCAGATTGTTGACAGGATCCTGGTCCTTCCCGAAGGCACCAGGATACAGGTCCTTGCACCCGTTGTCAGGGGCAAGAAGGGCATGCACGAAAAACTTCTTGATAAGGCGCAGAAGTCAGGCTATGCCCGTGTCATGATCGACGGCAACCAGTTTGAACTGACGGAAGAGATCAAGCTTGATAAGAACATCAAGCATAATATAGATATCATTGTGGACCGCCTTGTGATAAAGGCCGACATTCAGAAGCGTCTCACGGATTCGGTGGAGAATGCCATCGGACTGGCAGAGGGTCTTGTTAACATCGACGTTGTGGGAGGGGACAGTCTTTCTTTTTCCACCAATTTTGCCTGCCCCGACTGCGATATCAGTATCGCCGAGGTGGAACCCCGAAGCTTTTCCTTCAACAATCCCTTCGGTGCCTGTCCTGCCTGCGCGGGTCTCGGATACAAGATGGAATTTTCCAGGGAACTGATCATCCCCGATGAGAGTCTGTCCCTCAATGAGGGGGCCATAGTCATGAACGGATGGAAGTCCATTTCCGATCCCAAGAGCTGGCTCCATGCAATAATGGTGTCCCTCACCAAAATATACCGCTTCAGTATGGACACTCCCTTCAAGGATTATCCCGAGCGCATCAAAAACCTGCTGTGGTACGGTAACGGCGGCGAGAAATTCAAGATAGAATACACCAGCCAGCGTGGCCGCGGACAGTACGATGTTACCTTCGAGGGAATACTTCGTCTCAGTGAGATGCGTTACCGCGAGACCTTCTCGGAGTCTGCCAAGGCGGAGTACGAGGCCTTTATGTCCGTCACTCCCTGTCAGGAATGTAACGGCATGCGTCTTAAGAGAGAATCTTTGGCAGTCACCGTGGGTGACAAAAACATATACGAACTTACAAATCTTCCCATTAACGATCTTATTGCCTTCTTACAGGCCACCGAGCTTTCCGAACAGCAGAAGTTCATCGGAAAACAGGTGCTTGAACAGATCAATGCAAGGCTTAATTTCCTTAAGGATGTGGGTCTTTCCTATCTGACACTGGCAAGAGCCACCGCTTCTTTGTCCGGCGGCGAAGCCCAGCGTATCAGACTTGCGACCCAGATCGGTTCCGGTCTGGTGGGAGTTACCTATATCCTGGACGAGCCCAGTATCGGTCTTCATCAGCGTGACAACGGCATGCTCCTTAAGACTCTTAAACACCTTCGTGACCTGGGGAATACCGTACTTGTGGTTGAACACGATGCCGAGACCATGCTGGCTGCGGATCATATCATCGATATCGGTCCCGGCGCGGGAGTCAAGGGCGGCAAGCTTGTGGCTCAGGGAACCGCCGAGGAGATCATGCAGGTGGAAAAGTCCCTTACGGGCCAGTATCTCTCCGGCAAGAAATTTATTCCGGTTCCCGAAAAGCGCAGAACTCCCACGGGCTTTATCACCGTTCACGGAGCCAAAGAAAACAACTTAAAGAACATAGATGTTTCTTTCCCTTTGGGGGTATTTACCTGTGTTACGGGTGTTTCCGGCTCAGGCAAGAGTTCTCTTACCAATGAGATCCTGAACAAATACCTTTCCAAGGTCCTTAACAGAGCACATACCATTCCCGGCAAATTTGATTCCGTGGAGGGTGTGGAGCAGCTTGACAAGATAATAGACATCGACCAGTCTCCCATAGGGCGTACTCCCAGATCAAACCCCGCTACTTACACCGGTGTTTTCGATCAGATCAGGGATCTTTTTGCCAACACAAGGGAAGCCAAAGAACGGGGCTACAAGAAGGGCCGTTTCAGCTTCAACATCAAGGGCGGCCGCTGCGAGGCCTGCCAGGGTGACGGTATCATCAAGATCGAGATGAACTTCCTTCCGGATGTTTACGTGCCCTGTGAAGTCTGCGGAGGCAAGCGTTACAACAGAGAGACCCTTGAAGCCCTTTACAAGGGTAAATCCATATACGACGTGCTTGACATGACGGTTGAGGAGGCAGTCACCTTCTTTGAGAACGTACCAAGCGTCAGAGACAAGATCAGGACACTTAACGAAGTAGGTCTTGGCTATATCAAACTGGGACAGCCTTCGACACAGCTTTCCGGCGGTGAGGCACAGCGTGTCAAGCTTGCCACGGAACTAAGCCGCAGGAGTACCGGACGTACCATCTATATCCTTGACGAACCCACCACGGGACTTCATTTCGAGGATGTCCGCAGGCTCTGCGAGATCCTTCAGCGTCTGGTGGAGGGCGGTAATACTGTTGTTGTCATCGAACACAATCTTGATGTTATCAAGACCGCCGATTACATCATCGACATGGGACCCGAAGGCGGCGCAGCCGGCGGAACAGTAATTGCCACCGGTACCCCCGAAGAGGTTGCCAAGGTCAAAAGATCCGCCACGGGAGCCTATATCGCCATGGCTCTCAAGGAGACAAAGGCAGCCATGGAAAAGAGCCGGAAGAAAGGATAAATTTTTCTTTTTCCGGACTAAAGATTTAAGTTAAATGATCCGATATAACCATTGAAGTGTACAATAATAAATTTTTATAAAGTTCTTTTATTTGTCCCTCTTATAGGTTATAATCGGTAGTAGTTTTTGAATGATCAGAGAGGGATAAACATGCAATATACAGATATAGGAATCGATCTCGGAACGGCAAGCGTTCTTGTTTATATTCGCGGTAAGGGCGTAGTTTTAAAGGAGCCCTCCGTAGTAGCTTCGGACAGAGATACAGGTAAGATCAAGGCCATCGGCGAGGATGCCAGGCTTATGTTGGGAAGGACACCCGGGAATATTGTAGCTGTAAGACCGCTACGCCAGGGTGTTATTTCTGATTACACAACTACCGAGAAGATGATGAAATACTTCATCCAGAAAGCTCTCGGACGTCGTACCTATCGTAAACCCCGTATCGCGGTCTGCGTACCCAGCGGAGTTACCGAAGTAGAGAAGAAAGCCGTTGAGGATGCCACCTACCAGGCAGGCGCGAGAGAGGTCTTCATCATCGAAGAGCCCATCGCAGCAGCCATCGGTGCAGGTATCGACATCGCAAAGCCCTGCGGCAACATGATTGTTGATATCGGCGGCGGCACCACCGATATAGCCGTTATTTCACTCGGCGGAACCGTTGCCAGCACTTCCATCAAGGTAGCGGGTGATGATTTCGACAATGCCATCGTTCGTTACATGCGTACGCATTACAACCTTCTTATCGGTGACAGAACAGCCGAAGATGTTAAGATAAAGATCGGATGCGCCTTCAAGCGCCCCGAGGAAGAATATATGGATGTTCGAGGCCGTGACCTTGTCCGCGGTCTTCCCGTAGTCATCAGGATTTCCTCCGAGGAAACCCGCAAGGCTTTGGAAGATACCACATCCCAGATCGTGGATGCCATCCACTCGGTTCTGGAGATCACACCTCCCGAACTTGCAGCCGATATCGGTGAGCGCGGAATTGTTCTTACCGGCGGCGGAAGCCTTCTTCGCGGACTTGAGGATCTGATCTCCGAAAAGATGGGAATAAATACCATGACCGCCGAAGACCCTATGACGGCGGTTGCTATCGGAACCGGTAAATACGTTGAGTATCTTGCCGGCTACAGAGAAGATTAGTCGTCGAGATTTGAAAAAGCTCGACAGTCGGAGGAAAGCATGGTTAAGGGTTTATACACAGCATACACCGGAATGATCAACGAGCAGCACCGTATGGATACGCTCACCAACAACCTTGCCAACTCCACCACCATCGGCTTCAAGAAAGAGGGAAGTACCAGCCAGTCCTTTGACGCATTGCTCGCGTACAAGCTCAAGGATACCTCTGAGGCTCCCAATATAGCCCGCCGCATGGGCTACAACGAACCCGGTGTCAAGATCGGTGAGAACTACACCGATTACGATCAGGGTTCCTTCAAGATCACAGACAACACCTATGACCTCGCTTTGTCGGGTCATGGTTTCTTTGAAATCGAATTCACCAACAAAGCGGGTGAGACTTCTACCAAGTACACCCGCGATGGTTCTTTCACCCTCACCCAGGAAGGATATCTTGTAACCAAGGACGGAGACTACGTTATGGGTACAAACGGCAGGATCAAGCTTGATCCGCTGTATGATGCCGATATAGATTCGTCGGGACGCATATCCCAAAACGGTGTGGCGATCGCTCAGATCAAACTCACTGACTTTGAAGATTACGATTATCTCAAGAAGTACGGGGAAAATCTTTACGACCTCACGGAAGGCGGGCGCACAACTGCCGCCAACTGCAAGGTCTACTCCGGATATCTTGAGATGTCCAACGTTAATATCGTAACGGAAATGGTCGATCTTATTGCCATCACCAGACAGTATGAATCCAACCAGAAGATTATCAGATCCATCGACGAGACTCTTGATATTGCAGCCAACCAGCTTGGAAGAGTTCAGTAATGTGATCTGACGAAAGGAGCCTTACATGGTTAGAAGTTTATGGACCGCAGCCACCGGCATGCGTGCGCAGCAGACCAACGTGGACACCATCGCAAACAATCTGTCCAACGTTAACACCACAGGCTATAAAACCGAAGTAAACGGATTTAAATCGCTTTTATACCAGACAATTCAGACCAAGACCACATCAGCCAACGGAGATACCAAACCTGTGGGAGCGCAGGTTGGACTCGGAGTTCGCAACGCATCCATAACATCTATCTTTACCGACGGTGCTTTGCTTGCAAGCTCCAGCGATTCGGATTTTGCTCTTTCCGGTCGCGGCTTCTTTGCGGTTCGCGGTGAAGACGGAAACACTTACTACACCAGAAACGGAAGCTTTAACTGGGCACTTAATACTGCAGGCGGCGTTATGCTTGCCACCAGTGACGGACTCCCTGCTCTTGATACCGCAGGTAATCCCATTTCTTTCGGACCCCAGTTTGCATCCTCCAAGATCACCGTTACCGGTGATGGAACCTTCTGCTATCCCGATGAATTCAACAATCCCCAGCCCATTACCGATACCCAGGGCCGCGTGATCAGATTCGGTATAATCCAGTTCAGCAATCCTGCGGGTCTTGAAAAGAACGACTCAGGCCTTTTCGCACAGTCCGCAGCCAGCGGGGCACCCATCAGCGAAGCTACAGACACCAACGTTGAGCCCACAAAGGTTACCCAGGGATACCTGGAAGGCTCCAACGTGCAGGTGGTAGATGAAATGGTCAACCTTATTACCGCACAGCGTGCCTATGAGCTTAACTCCAAGGCCATCACAGCCTCCGACGAAATGCTCCAGCAGGCCAACAACCTCAGATAAATATGAGCATGGCGAAGCCTGCGAATACGCATTGTGAGGAGCTAATTATGGATATTAATTCTATTTCAAGTTTATACACACAATACCTGCAAGACACCGCCTCCAAGAATTCCGGTGCGACAGCCGCCACCGAAGCCGATCTTAAAAAAGATTACTCCGGGGCCTCGGACCAGGAGCTTATGGATGTATGCAAGAAATTCGAAGCATACTTTCTCGAGCAGTGTTTCAAAGAGATGATGAAGACCACCGGATCCGATGACACTCTTTCCGGTTCTTCTTTCATGCTTGTGGATTTCTACAAGGACAATCTCATCCAGAAAATATCAGAGGACTCTACGGAGAAGCAGAGCCTCGGCCTTGCCCAGATGCTCTATGAGCAGATGAAGCGAAATTATAATTTGTAAACGTAAAGCCCGTAACGGCCTCTTGTGTTTGTCGCGGGCTTTTTTCTCAGTTGGTTTTGTATGGAAACAATCAAAGGCTATATATCGGCCGTCAAATTCCAAAATCCTCAAACCGGATATACTGTTCTTTCTTTTGTCTGCGACGGTAATGAAGAGACCGTTGTCGGCAATTTCCCTCCCGTCTCCGAAGGCGAACTCATGGAAGTCACCGGAGAATGGATCATCCATCCCGTATACGATCGACAATTCAAGGCTTCTTCCTACAGAAGCATGCAACCCGATGACGAAGTATCCATAGTGAGATACTTAGGTTCCGGCGTCATCAAAGGCATAGGCCCCACCCTTGCAAAGCGTATAGTGGATGAATTCGGCAAGGATACCTTCAAAGTCATGGAGGAACAGCCGGAGCTTTTGGAGCGCATCAAAGGCATCACTCTGACCAAAGCCCGTGAGATCGGGATAATCGTCAACGAAAAGCGGGGCTACAGAGATGCCATGATCTTTCTTGATAAGTACGGCATCGGTAACGTGCTGGCCATCAAGATATATTCTTTTTACAAGGACGAAGTCTATCGTATCCTCAAAGAAAATCCCTACAGGATAGCCGAAGATATCAACGGCGTGGGCTTTAAGACCGCCGATGCCATTGCAACGGGCATGGGCTTTAAGGCAGACAGCGATTACCGCATCGGAAGCGGCATACTCTATACTCTTTCTCTGGCTATGGGCCAGGGATTTATGTATCTTCCCAAGGAAGAACTGGTAAAGAACGCGGCAATCCTCCTTGATGTGCCCGAAAATATCGTGGAGCCTCAGATTTCAAACCTTCTGGTGGAAAAGAAACTGATCTCCAGAGGCGATGCTGTCTACACCCCCATGAATTTCTACACGGAAACAGCCTGCGCAGGTATGCTCAAGAGCCTGTTCGTGGATCTTGCATCCGACAAGTCGGATGAAGGAAGCGTCCTGAAACGTATAAAGACCGTGGCCAGGGCCTGTGATTCCGAACTTGACGGGTATCAGACACAGGCAGTGCTTAATGCTGTAAAGAACGGCATTTCCATTGTGACCGGCGGACCCGGTACCGGTAAGACCACCACCATCAAGACCATGATCGCCTATTTTGAGGCCGAGGGTCTTTCCATAGCTCTGGCTGCACCTACGGGCCGCGCTGCCAAGCGTATGACGGAAGCCACGGGATATGAATCCAAGACCCTTCACCGACTGCTGGAACTCAGCGTGAACTCCGAGGGGGAGATCTCGGAGTATGGCTTCGAGAGAAACGACGAAAATCCCCTTGAAGCCGATGTGATCATCGTGGACGAAATGTCCATGGTGGATGTTTTTCTTTTTAAAGCATTACTTAAGGCTGTGCCCGTGGGCTCGAGACTTATCATGGTGGGAGATTCCAACCAGCTTCCAAGCGTAGGCCCGGGACAGGTGCTGAGGGATCTTATAGAGTGCGGTGTATTTCCTGTTACAAGGCTTGAAAAGATCTATCGCCAGGAGGGAACCGGCGACATTGTCATGAATGCCCACCGTATAAACCGTGGAGAACCGGTGAATTTCGATAACAAGAGCAGGGACTTTTTCCTCCTTGAGCGAAGCGATTCCCCGAGGATCCTTGCCAACATGGTGGAACTTATCACCGAGAAACTGCCGCCCTATGTGGATTCCGAACCCTTTGACATCCAGGTTCTTACTCCCATGAGAAAGGGAAGCCTGGGGGTTGAAGCCCTGAACCGTTATCTTCAGGAAAAACTGAATCCTCCTTCGCCGGAAAAGAAAGAATATACCTACGGTGACTGCATTTTCAGGGTGGGAGACAAGGTGATGCAGATCCGCAACAATTACGACCTTAACTGGGAGATATGCGGCAGGTTCAATATCCCCATAGATGCGGGGACCGGAGTGTTTAACGGGGATATGGGAAGGGTCACTGAGATCAATACCGTTATCAATTCCCTTAAAGTGGAGTTTGATGACGGAAGAAGGGTGGACTATCCCTTCACGGGCCTTGATGAACTGGAACTTGCTTATGCCATCACGGTGCACAAGTCCCAGGGAAGCGAATACAATGCGGTGATCATGCCTATCCTTGACGGCCCCAAACAGCTTTTGAACCGTAATCTGCTGTATACCGGAGTAACAAGAGCAAAGAAATGTCTTGTGATACTTGGAAGCAGCGATACCGTCAGAGCCATGATCGACAACGACCGCGAAAATTTAAGATATTCCGGCTTGAAAGAAAGGATCCTCGAAGTATTTAAGTGAATTTATTAAGATTACTTTTTCCGGAGCATTGCCCCCTTTGTGACGTTGTAAGGCCTTTGGGGGCGGAGGCCTTTTGCCCCGGGTGCTTTAAAAGCCTGAAACTCATAAGACCGCCTGCATGTATGGGCTGCGGGCGGCCTGTTGCGGTGACGGAGGAGTACTGTCCCGAATGCGAGGGAAAGAAACGTAACCACGACGGAGGACGTTTTTCTTTTTCCTACGATCAGATTGCAGGGAGCATATACCGGTTCAAATACATGAAGAGACCGGCCTATGCAAGGGGCTATGCAAAGGTTCTTTGCAGGGAGCAAAAAGAATGGTTTGATGCCATAAATGCCGACGCGCTCATCCCCGTACCGCTTCATGCCAAACGGTTAATGACAAGGGGATATAATCAATCCAAGGTACTTGCGGGGGAAATATCGAAACTGACAGGTATTCCCGTCCGGGACAAATGCGTGGCGAGAATTAAAAATACAAGGCCCCAGAAGCAGTTTGACCGCAATGAACGCCTAATTAATCTTAAAAATGCTTTTATTGTGCGGGAAAATGTTGTAGAATTAAAGACGGTAATAATTGTGGATGACATTTTTACCACAGGGAGCACTATAGATTCTCTGGCGACGGAATTAAAGAGAAACGGCGTTGAGCGTGTTTTCTTTTTGACACTGTCGGCTGCGGGTACCTAAACTATATTTTGGAGGTTGTTATGAACGTACGTAATTGTAAGAAATGCGGAAAATTATTCAACTATGCCATGGGCCCCATTGTTTGCCCTCAGTGCCGTGAAGCCCTCGAGGAGAAATTCAAAGAGGTCAAGGCTTACATCGAGCAGAATCCCCACAGCGGTATTCACGATGTAGCCGAAGCCTGCGAAGTTGAAGTTGCCCAGATCCAGCAGTGGCTCAGAGAAGAACGTCTTGAGTTCACCAGCGATTCCATGGTGCAGCTTGTATGTGAGACCTGCGGCGCTCAGATCCGTACCGGTCGTTTCTGCGACAAGTGCAAGAATGAGATGGCCAACGGCTTCCAGCGTGCGATCCAGCCGCAGAAGGCTCCCGAGCCTCAGGTAAAGAAAGATCCGAGAGATTCCGCGCGCATGCGCTTCCTGAGTTAATCGTCGGAAGTGTCGTGTCCGTGCCCTCGGGAAGGGTAAGGTATGATCAACGAAGAAAGAATAAGACTGATGACCCGCATGGCATCATATGCGGATACGGAAGGCAGACACAATGAGAGTATTGCCTCCTATTTCCGCAGTGACTATGTGGGCATGCAGGTTTTAAAGGCGGTCATATGTGCAACGATAGCATATATGATTGCTTTTGCTGTCTATATTTATTATGATTTTGAGACTTTCATGATAAATATCTATAAAATGGACTTGTGGGATTTTGCGGCCAAGGCTCTGAAGAACTATGTGATCTTCACCATTGTTTACTGTGTGCTTGTTTACATAGGCTTCACGGTAAGATATGCCGGTGCCAAGAAGGGTATGCGTCGATATTTCAATAATCTTCGTCTTTTGGGCTCCATGTATTCCGGCAGGGAAATTCAGATAAAATAACATTACAGCGAGGAATTTATGAAACAGCTACTGTTGATCCGTGACCGGATAAAGGTTTTTGCAGGCAAGAACGAAGCCTATCTCATGCCGCTTTTCAAGTTTCTTCTGACTTTGCTCCTTATGCTCAGGATAAACTCGAAACTCGGCTTTATGACTAAGATCTCAAGAACACCCATTGCGCTGATGGTCGCTCTTGCGGGCTCATTTCTGCCCGTCAATCTGACCATCGTGATACTTGCTCTCATAGTTACGGCCCATGTTTATGCGCTTTCCATGGAGACTGCCATTATCGTGCTGGCTCTGTTCCTGATACTTTTCGTTCTGTATTTCAGGTTTGCATCCAAGGATGCGGTGGGAACACTTCTCATGCAGGGAGCATATATTTTCGGGATCCCCGCCACGATCCCCGTATCCATGGGATTGGTAGGTTCGCCTGCTTCCATGGTGTCTGTGGGTTGCGGAGTCATTGTTCACGACGTACTTAAGTTCATATCCCTTAATTCTGCAGATCTTGCAAAACTGGGTGAGACAGGTTCGAAACTTGGCAAGTTCAAGGATATTGTTGATGCACTTATAAACAACAAAGCAATGTTTGTGACCGTGGCAGCCTATGCGATCATGGTACTGGTGGTTTATGTTATCCGCCGCCTGCCCATCGATTACTGCTGGTTTTTGGCCATCGGTATCGGTAATATAGTCGGTTTCTTTGTACTCCTTGTGGGTAATTCCTCCATGAAGGCAGGAATATCCATGGGCGGAGCCTTCTTTGGCCTGATAGTTTCCGTAATTCTTAATATAATCTTACAGTTTTTCTGCTTCAGTCTGGATTATAATAAGACGGAGAAAGTACAGTTCGAGGACGATGAATATTACTACTATGTCAAGGCTGTTCCCAAGCGTGTTTCGGGCGAGTTGGAATCCGATGTGCCTGTTCATAAGGTAATGGCTGCAAGAGAATCGGATCGCCCCGTAAAGAAAGTAATGGTACGCGTTCCCGAAGCATCGGCGGCACCCCGCAGTGCGGCTAATGTCGGACCGAGACCCGAACAGAGAAAAGCTCCCAGGTCTAAGGGAATCCTTGGACTCAGCGGCGGACGGCCCGCAGGCGAGGGACGTCTCAAGGCAGAAGCGGCTGCGAGAGCAAGGCGTGAAAGACTGGAAGAACAGCAAAGAGCAAACGGAAAGCATATTGAGCCTCTTTCTGACGAGGACCTCAATCAATAATAAAACGGAACGGAAACCTTAATGGCAAAACTTGTTGAATTTGTGCGCAGCACCTTTGAAAAATTCAATATGCCGAGTATTTCGTGGACCGATGTCATCGAAATAATCGTTATCGCTTACCTGGTATATAAGATCCTTATCTGGTTCAAAAAGACCAGAGCCTGGTCTCTTATGAAGGGTATATTTGTCATCGGCGCATTTTTACTCATTGCTGAAGTACTGGAGATGAATACCATCCTTTGGATCGCAGGCAAGCTGTTTACCATTATGGCAACAGTCCTTGTGGTGGTTTTCCAGCCGGAACTTCGTAAAGCACTTGAATCCCTGGGTAACAGAGATTTTCTTTCCAAGGTCCTTCCTTTTGAAACCGCCAAGGTTTCGGAGGGCAGGTTTTCCGACCGCACCATCAACGAACTCATCAGAGCCTGCAACGATATGGCAAGGGTCAAGACCGGTGCACTTATCGTTATCGAGCAGAACAATTCGCTGGCGGATATCGAGCGTACCGGTATAGCCATTGACGGTGTGGTATCAAGTCAGCTTCTCATCAATATTTTCGAACACAACACGCCGCTTCATGACGGCGCTGTGGTGGTCCGCGGAGACCGTGTTACCGCTGCCACCTGTTATCTTCCCCTGTCGGACAATCTTTCCCTCAGCAAGGAACTGGGTACCAGACACCGCGCAGGTGTGGGTATTTCCGAGATAACCGATTCTCTCACCATTATCGTTTCCGAAGAGACCGGTCGCATCAGCCTTGCTTATGAAGGCGAGCTCATCCGCAACGTGGACAATGACACTTTCCGTAAACGGCTTGAACTTGTGCAGAACAAGCCCGAAGCGGAGAAGAAACGCATTCTTTTCAGAAAGAAGGGCGTGAAGCATGAAGCTTAAACTCAAAGAATTCTTCTCCAAAGGTCATATATTCAATAATATCGGATACAAGATCGTTTCCCTTGTTGTTGCCGTTATCCTGTGGCTGGTTGTTATTAACATGACAGATCCCATGATAGACCGGGGGTACCGTAATGTTCCGGTCAGGCTCGTCAATGCCTCCGTGGTTACGGATGCCGGCAAGACTATTCGTATAATCGACGGGACCGATGTGATACCTTATGTTTCTCTGCGGGCTCCCAGGTCCGTTATCCAGGAACTCGGTTCCTCTCCCGAAAGCATAGTAGCCACTGCGGATTTCAAAAATCTTTCCGCAGACGGTTCTTCGGTTCAGATCGAATTTACCACATCAAAATACAGCGATAAGATTGACAGTATCAAGAGTAACGATGACAAGCTTATGGTTGAGATCGAGGATCGCAAGACCTTACAGCTTCCCATCCAGTACACAACTTCCGGCGAAATAGCAAGCGGCTATATTCTCGGAAGAGTTACCCTTGGACAGAACCAGGTCCGTGTCAGCGGCCCCGAGTCCGTTATTTCCGCCATCCCCACCGCCTCCGTCGATGTGCAGCTTACAGGCTTTACCGAGAACATCACCACCACCCCCGCTATAGACACCTCCGCCCCCGCCGACGCCGTGAACCCCGACCATGACACGAGAC
>JAEEGL012055666.1_pt1 | contig 31315 bp, 20 predicted proteins | sample 9134231 | NCBI WGS metagenome assembly JAEEGL01 (sample SAMN16246548, study PRJNA631951) | gut metagenome | biome: gut microbiome; feature: rumen; material: fiber-attached | host: Bos | place: Iran: Karaj | collected 2018-10
CGTTCCGAACTGCCGCATCACGGCGGCGCAGAGGATGTCGCAGAGCGCGTCTTCCGACGGGAAGAGCGTGCGGAAGCGTTCGTCCGCCTCGCTGATGGTGAAGACATATTCGCGCCAGAGCTGCGTCAGGTAGCCCTGGGGCACGGAAATGGTCGCGCCCAGCACACCGCCGGTCAGGGCATTGCCGGTCGTAGACGACTGCAGGAGGTCGATGTCGCAATGCGTGGAGACGACCTTGCATAAAAACGGATCGTCGGCGCAGAAGGCGGAATCCGCCGGATAAGGCACCGCCCGGACGACGTCGCCGAGTCCGGCGGCACGGAAGCCTTCGTTCCAGGCTTCGACGCCGCGGCGGATGGCCTCCTGCCGGGAAGTGGAGAACAGGGTGTCGATGTAGACGGTCAGCCGGTCGCCGGGCGCCAGGTTCCAGCGGACGGCGTCATACTCCGTCTTCACGCCCTTGTCGGAAGAGAAGGAACGGAACGCCTGCCGGCGCACGCCTACGCGCGCATCTGCCTTTCGGACAGGGATTTCCCGGTCTGGGACCAGAGAGAGAAGCGTGACGAAGTCGCCGGTGATCCGCGCTTTCTCGCTCTTGTAGTTGGCGGTGATCGAAGAGCGGTTGTAATTGCCCCAGATGCCTTCGAACGTCAGTTCCCGCGAGAGGCCGACGTGGGCTTTCCCATAGGTCACGGGGACGCTCGGAAGGGACAGTTCGGATTTCAGGGTGCCGTCCATGAGCCCCCGGGAATCGCCGTACAGGAAGCCGCGCATCTGGATGACGTCCTTGTTCGACGGGTCGAACAGTTTGGTCGCCTTCACGAGCACGGCCGCAGAATCCGCCGACCGGGTCATGACCGGGAAGGCGTAGCGCACGGCCGGCGCCACGCCGGCACGGAGCGTCGCCCGCTCGGCGGGATCGTCCGATTCGGGCAGGCGCACGGGTTCGGAAAGGACCAGCAGCGAATCGGTCCGACCGATCAGGAGGATCCTGTCCGTGTTCACCCGCTGCCCCACTTCGACCCACGGGTCGGAACTGTCGCGGAGCACCGTGGACAGCAACACCTTGCGGCCGGTCAGGGAGTCGGGCACTTCCAGCCAGACATCCTTGCCGTCCGTATACAGTTTCATCGCGCCGGAAACCGACTTCAACCCCTTCTTTTTCAGGAATTTCTGATAAGGCGTCGGCTTGGGCGTCTCTTTCTTTTCCTCCGCCGGGGCGGCTTTCTTGCGGAAAGGCCAGGCGGCGAGGGCGTCCGGCGCCGGGAAGAAGAGGGCGCCGAGAAGCAGGAGGCTGCAAAGGTGATATGCGGAAATTCTTCTCATACGGCAGCCTTATTTGAGGGAGTAGGCGATCTTGCCCATCAGCAGTTCGTAATGCGCCTTGTCGTCCGGGCGGGCGGAGGCCCTGGCGGCCTTCATGACGTCGTAGGCCCGCATCATCTCGCCGTACACCGTCCCCTGCGTGATGTTGCCGATGGCCATGATGGTCCGGGGCATCCATTCGAAGCCGCTGACCGGGTCATAGACAAACGAGCCCGCCGAGAACGGGTCCTCGCCGCTGGCGAAGGAACAGCCGGCATGCGGATCCGCGAAAGCAGCGGCGCGCGGAGAAGGCGGCGTCTTGAACGCGCCGTTCTGCATCATGAAGGAGACGTATTCCCGCTGGAAGAGACGCTGCCGCTCCGTCAGCGCGCGGCCCTGGCGGGAAGGCTTGAAGGCATAGTCGAAAATGGCGTCCAGCGCCTCCCGCGAAGAGAATTCGTGCGTAGACACGCCATCGATGTAGGCTTCCTGGAAAGGAATCGTGAAGATATAGCTGAGCAGCGCCCGATCCACGGAACCCGCCGGGCTGCCGATGATCGGAAGACGTCCCAGCACGGCCGGGTCGTCGAGCCAGTCCGTATCCTCGAACAGTTCGAACAGGTAGTTCAGCGCCGCTTTCTGCTTCGCGCCGGGCACGTTCTCGTAGCGCGGGTTCCCGTCCCCGGCGATCACCTCGTTCCGGTACAGGCCGGCCACGTTGTTGCGCACGTGCAGGCAATAGCGGAAATACTGGTTGAGGATCGTGGAGAAGAGTTCCGTGCGGATCTCGTATTCCGGATCGGACGCGTCGTCGATCCAGTCCAGGTAACGGGAGAGGATGTACTTGAGGTTCGACACGCCGTACTTCGTCGAGGCGATCACGTCGTCGCCCAGGTCTTCCGTCTGGTTGCGCGGGTCGAAGAACGGGGCGCCGTCGCCGTAGATCTGCTGCTTGCCATAGCGGTAGAAGGGCGCCACCTTCAGCGAATCGGTGATCCAGCCCGCCGTGATCTCGGCCTCCCGGTCGAAGGACGGGGCGTCGAAGACGGGCGTGTACCCCCAGCGGACCGCCCAGTAGTCGTTCTTGCCGAAACGCGGCGGCGTCAGTTTCACGCCGCGCTCCTTGTCGCCCGGCTGCGCCACGTAGTTGAAACGGGCGTAGTCCATGATGGACGTCGTCGTGCCGTTCTCGCGGGTGAAGGCGGGGTCGCGGAGCATCTCCGTGGGGATCACGGAAGAGCCGCTCATATTGTGCATCAGGCCGAGGGTGTGTCCGACCTCATGCTTGATCACGTACATCAGGGCGTCGCCCAGCAGTTCGCGCGGGATGTCCGCCGTGCGCACGTCGGGGTCGGCCTGGGCCGTCTGGGCGAACATCCAGCTGGACAGGAGCTTGATCACGTCGTGGTACACGTACACCGACGCGTTGATGATCTCGCCGCTGCGCGGGTCGACCCAGGAAGGGCCCATCGCGTTCCGGATGCCGATCGGGGCGTACCGGATGCAGCTGTAGCGGATGTTGTCCGGGTCGAAGGACGGGTCGTCCTCCGGGAAAGGCAGGGCGCGGACGGCGCGCTTGAAGCCGATGGCCTCGAAGACATCGTTCCACTGCTCCACCGCCTCGAAGATATAGGGCTTCCACCACTGCGGGAAATCGCTGTCGATGTAATAGACGATGGGCCGGACCGGTTCCACCTTCTCGCCGCGGCGGAAGGCCGCCGTGTCGGAGGGTTCGAGCCGCCAGCGGTTGACGAAATACTCCGTGCGGGAGCCTTCGGAACCGCTTCCCATCTTCACCCGTCCGGTGAAGAAGAAGTTGATCCGCGGATCGGCTTTGCGGGGATGGTAGATCTCTTCGGGCAGCAGGAGGATGGAGCGGGTGACCAGCGCCGTGAAAGGCTTGTCCTTGACGGCTTCCTTGCCGGACTGCTGGTCCGTCAGGGTGTAGGTATAGGACATGCAGGCCGTCACGGAGAGGTTGTCCGCGAAGGACTTCACGCCTTCGATGTAGGAGAGATCGCGCTTGTAGTTCTGCGTGCGCTTGTAGGACGATGCGTAGGACGAGAGCGCGAGCAGCGGGCGCGTCGCGTCCTCGTCGGCGAGGAACCAGTCCGTCACGTCGATGACGGACCAGCCGTCCGGCGACTGGGCCGCCACCTTGAACTTGCGCTGCACGCTGCCGATATGGCTCTTGGAAAGGGCCGAGCGGATGTCCGGGTCGTCGGTCGTGATGTCGAAGCCGACTTCGCGCAGGAACACCGAACTGTCGGCCTTCGTGAAGGTAAACGGAATCAGGTCGTCCTTGGAGCCGGCCACGCCGTTGGCGTTGTCGCTCGTCGCCTTGACGGTGGAGCCCAGGATGAAGGTCCGGCCCAGCAGGCTGTCAGGCACTTCGAAATACACTTTCCCCTTGCAGAAATGCACGTTCAGCAGCCCGCGGTGCAGGCTGTCCCCCTTCTCGAACAGCTTTTCGTAAGGGGTTTTCTTCTTGACGGTGTCTTTCGGCTGTTCCGTAGCCGCCTTCTTCTTGCCGAAACGCCAGACGATGCGCGCCTCGGAAAGGGGCGCCGCGGCGCCCAGGAGGAGGCAGCCGGCCAGCAGGGTAACGAGTACTTTCTTGTTCATTCCGTTTTTTATCTGAGGGTGGGACAAAGGGCGGTGATCTCTCCGAATCCGCCGTATGTACCGTTGTCTTTCGCGGTGAAGAGCCCGGTGCTCACGTTGAAGGGGCGCAGGTAGACCTTCCCTTCCCCGGTCTTGTCGTTATAGGTCGTGATGATCATCTGGAGCCGGTTGGTCGCGATCAGGTAGGGATACCAGTCGATCGCATAGTTCTGCGTTCCCTTGAAGCCCTGCGTGTACTGGCGGATGGAGGTGATCCGCTCGTCCGGGGAGTCGGGCGTCCAGTTGACCTTGCGGTTGCTGACACGGCCCGCCGCAAGCAGCGTGACATAAAGCTCGCCGGGCGTGGCATAGTACATCAGGTCGCAGTTGTCGCAGAAAGCGATGGAAACGGCCTCGTCCAACGCCGTCGATGGGACGGCGACGGCGCTCATCCGCGCGCTCGTATCCATGTCTTCCATGGTGCAGACATGGTAGTTGCCCGCCGCGTCGCGCAGCAGGAAGGCCAGGCGCTTGCCCCGCATCTCACCGGCGCCGATGCACGTGGCGCCCTGCACGGAGAAGCCCAGGGGAGCGGAGGAAACCTCCTCGAACGCGCCCTGGTGGGCCGACCAGCCGTAGATCAGGAAGAACCGGGAATGCACCTCGTCGAAGAATCCGAAATTGCCGCCCTGGAAGGCTGCCCAGGCCGAATTATGCCGATGCATGACATTCCGGGGCTCCATGGGGAAGGATGCGGCGCTGAACACGCGGTCCATCAGGGTCGGCATCACGAAGAGGCGGCCGCCGATCAGGGCGCCTGCCTGGTAAGCGGCGAAGTTGAAGAGAGCCGTCGTCCCGAACTCCGACTGGATGCTGGAGTTGAACAGCGCGGCATCGGACGCCGTCTGCTTGAAAGTCAGGGGATCCAGCGCGACGATATGTTCTTCCGTCCCGGCCAGGACACGCATTTCGTTGTACGAGGCGCCGTCCGAATCGATGATCGCCACAAGCGCCTGCACCTTCCCTTCGAAGGTCTTTTCATTGGCCAGCTGGTAGATCTCCCGCGTGAACAGGGTTTCCCCTTCGTAGCCATATGTCACGTACTCGTTCGCGAAGAAATCGAACTCGGAGGTCTTCCCGCCGTCGCGGGTGTAAGCGACCAGCAGCCCCTCGCCCAGGGAGGAGGCCACGTACAGCTTCGAGTAGACGACTTTCGTCAGCCCCGTCCGGGGATCGGTGACGTCGAGCCGGAGGATATAGGGCGTGTCCGCCGGCCGGTTGGCCACCTTGTAGTGGAGGGTGGGACCGGTTTCCAGTTCCTCGATCCGGTCGGCCTGGCGGTCCGGGTTCAGGTCGATGGACCAGACCAGGTCGAAGTCGGATGCCGTCCGTCCTTCCTGGCTCACCTGGACGGTAATGTCGAGCTCCTCGCCATAAGTCACATGGATCTCCGGCGCCAACCCGGTGACGACGATGTCCGGGATCTCATGGTCGGCCGGCGTGCTCAGGTCCTTGTAACAGGAACCGGCCAGCAGGCAGAGGGCCGAAAGGAGGATCAAACCTGTTGCTTTTCTCTTCATCATCGCTACAACACATTGAGGGTTTCGAAAATCGTCGGAAGGGTCTCGGGCTTGACACCGTTCCCGCGGGCGACTCCGTAGCCGCTGTACTGCTCGTAGTCGTCGCTGTGGCGCCAGGGATCGCCCGGATTCATCTGGTCGTGGTTGCGGACGAAGTCGCGGAACTCGCGGGTGGCGTTGTACCACCAGGACGGGAGCTTGTAGACCAGCGTCTCGTCCGCCCTTGCATAAGACTGGTAGTTCGTCACCTTCTCGATCTCTTCGCCGAAATACTCGACGAGCAGCCGGTGGTATTCCTTGCTGTACCCGTGACACAGGTAGGTATACCAGTACCGCCAGACTTCCAGCTGCGGACGGACATATGCCTCTGACCACTCGATGTCCGCGGACGCGCTCTTGGGCGGTCCCGCCCGGAAGAACTCGTTGGCGACGATGGTGAAACGGGTGGCGCGCGATTCCACGCCGCCGGTCAGGCGGTTCACCCGCAGGACGATCTCCCCGCGGACGGCGCCGGAGGGAAGGGTTTTCGACAGGATCGTGTAGTCGCGTCCTAGGACCGCGGTGGAATCGACGGCCTCGACGGCGATCTCCCGGTCATAGTCGGCCGGGACGCCCACCAGCAGCACGGGGATCCGCAGGTCCCGCGTATCTTCCGACATGCCCTTCAAGGAGAAGAGGACGCTCGGGGAATTGAAGATCACCGCGCTGTCTTCCAGCGCGTACGGCGCGATTTCACTCTTGGAGCAGGAGGCCGCCAGGAGGGCGGCAGCCAGCAGGACGCCGGTCATGGAATGTTTCATCATCTTCATCATAATTCTTGTACGCGACCGTAGACGATCTCTTCGTTCGGATAAGGAAAGACTTTGTTAAGGGCGCCAAGGGTGCCGAAAGAGACAGTATGCCGGCGCTGGCCCCACATCCGGCGGATGTAAGGGTAGTACTGCCCTTCCCCGATGAATTCTGCCAGGTACTCGTCATCCAGAAATTGCAGGAAAGCGTCCTGCAAGTACTCCGAAGGCATGGAGAGGTCGAACTGGGCGATGGGCCCCTCGGTCAGGGACCGCGAGATGCCGCGGTGAGAGCGGACCTCGTCGAGCATCGCGGCGGCGCCGCCGTAATCGAAGGAAGCGGCGCGCACCTCCGCCATGATGTAGTACATCTCCGACAGGCGGATCATCGGCATGCGGCAGCGCAGATGGGTCTTGTAACCGGAAGACCCGTAGAACTTGCCTTCGGTATAGCCTTCGGAGAGATAGGACATCTGGCAGGCGGGGCCGCGCACGTCCTCATTCAAGTCATACCACCCCGCTTCCGGGAAATAGGAGAAAAGGGACTCGACGATCTCTCGAGGCAGGATATAACCGGAACTCATGGTGTTGGAAGCCGGGAAGAAATAGGCCTTGCAGTCTTCGTACAGGTTGGTGACGTCCAGCGAGAACAGATGCTCGGTCGAGAAGGTCCAGTCGCGGTAGTCGGCGGTTCCCTCCTGGACGAGGGCTTCCGCGTCGAGCCAGGAGACCAGGCCGTCCGCGACGGCGTTCCGGGCCACGTCTTCCGCAAGCGTATAGGCCTGGGCGAACGCGCCCGTCCACATCGCCACCCGGGCGGCCAGCGCCTCCACGGCATAATAGTTCAGATGGCGCTGCCGGTCCGTCCAGTAGCCGTCGGTGTTGAGCGTCGTCTCGAACCGGTCGGGAACATCGCCCCGCACGGGATCCTCCTCCAGGCACTTCAGGGCTTCCTGGATATCCTCCATCAGCAGGACGGCCGTCTCGGCCGCGGTCCGCTGCACTTCCGGAGCGGAACTGTAGGAGCGGACATACGGGACGACGAGTTTGGACGCATTGTCGCCCAGCCACGTCGACGGGCCGAACATCCGCAGCAGGTCGAAATGGACATAGGCGCGGATGCCCAGGAGTTCGCCCTTGATCAGGTTGTACTCGTAATCGTCCGTCACGACGGCGCGGCCCTTTTCCAGTTCCTGCAGCACCTTGTTGGCGTTGGCGATGATGTTGTACCCGCCCTGCCACATCTTTTCCAGATAGGGGACGGCCACCGACGCGGTGTAGTTCTGCTGCTGGAACGCCCGGAAGAACGTGCCCGACTGCGAAGTGTACGGGACGCAGACCAAGTCGTTGATCCGCCACGTGTAGTCACCGCCGTAGGCTTCCGTCTTCGCCATCGCGAGGTACACGCCGGAAAGCGCCTCGTGGAAACCCGAGCGGGAGCTGAAGAGCTTCTTGTCGGAGACCTGCGAACTGGAAGTCGCCTCCAGCCAGCCCTCGCAGGAAACGAAGGCGGGAAGGGACAGCAGCAGGGCGACGGCCGGAACGGCAATATATCTTTTCATTTTCATGTGCTTGCGTCTTTTAGAAGGTTGCGGTCAGGGAGAAGGAGAACGAACGCGCGTAGGGATAGGACGTTCCGCGCTCGATGCGGATCGAGGAGAACGTGAATACGTCGTTGGCGTACAGGGTGGCGCGCAGGCGGTTCATCTTCAGGCGCTGCACCCAGGCGTACGGGAATTCATAATAGAAGGAGAGCGACGAGACGTTCAGCACGTCGTTGCGCTGGATGAACCGCGAGGTCGCGCGCGTGACGGTGGAGGCGTAGACCCCCGTGTCGCTGTCGTACAGATTGTTGCCCTCGATTCCCCGGTAGGGGGTCACCTGGCCGGGTTCGTACCACCGGCCTTCGAACACGCGGCGGTCGACATTGTAGTCGAGATTGACGTTCTCCACCTTGTTGAGCAGCGTCGTATTGTAGAGTTTTCCGCCGGCGCGGAAGGTCATCACGGCATTGAATCCGAAGCCGCGGAGTTCACCGCTGACGCCGAAGTTCCCGTTGACGACCGGGTCGGAAGTCCCGAAGTTCTTCAGGTCGGCGGAATTCCAGCTCGTCGTCATCTCCCCGTTCCGGTCGATGAACACCTCGTTGCCCGTACGGGAGTCGATGCCGAGCGACTCGACGGCCCAGATCGAATGCAGCGGCATTCCCGGATAGTACTGGATGACCGGAAGCGGCGAGTTGACCGCTTCCGCAGCGGCCGTCTGCTGCTTGTTGTAGGCGTCCAGGGCTTCGGAGATCCGGAGCAGCCGGTTGTCGTTGAACGCCGCTTTCCCGAACACGGTCAGGAAGGACGAGCCGCGCTGCAGGAGGGTGTAGCTCAGGGATGCCTCCACGCCCCGGTTGCGGACCTGCCCCATGTTGTCGACCATCGTGGAAAAACCGGTGGAAGGCACCAGGCTCCGCGCGAAGACCAGGTTGCGCGTATCGGCGATATAGGCGTCCAGGACGAGGTTCACGCGTTTGGTGCGGAAGTCCAGGCCGACATTGTAGTCCATCTTCTCCTCCCAGCGGAGGAAAGGATTCTCCATGTTCACCAACTCCGCGCCGGTGAAGCCGCCATAATAGCTCGACGTGAAGTAGCGGTACACGGGCAGTGTGACGTTGGAGGCGAAGTTCTGGTTGCCGGAAGAACCGACGGAAGCGCGCAGCTTGAACTGCTGGAGCCAGTTTTTCGCCCCGGACAGGAATTGCTCGTTGTGCAGGTTCCACGCGAGGCCGCCGCTCCAGAAGATGCCCCAGTGACGGTCCGTTCCGAACACGGAGGCCGCGCTTCCCTTGATGGTGGCGTCGGCCATGTAGCGGTTGTCATAGGAATAGCCCGCCGTCAGCAGGGCGCCCAGGGAGCGGGTGATGCCGTCACCGCCCGTCGGGGTGGAATTGGCCGCATACTGCCGCGCAAGGGTGTAGTTGTTCATGTTGCTGTTCGGGAATCCGCGCGCCACGTTCGTCACTTCGTCGTAGCGGGTTTCCGAAATGTTGTACTGCGCCGTGGCGAACACGTCGTGCACGGCGCCGAAGGTCTGGTTGAACTGGGCCGAGGCGTCGCCGGAATACGTGAGGTAGTTCCCGGTCGTCAGCGTGTAGGAGCCGCGGTTGATGAAGTCGTCGGGACGGTCGATGGTATCGAGCATGAAATCCGTATGCTCCGCCGGGCGGAAATCGTCCGCCTGGGTCTTCTTCGTGTCCACGCCCAGACGGCCGACCAGCTTGACGGAGGGGATCACGTAGTATTCCGCATAGAAATTGTCGGTGAAGTCGAGGTACTGCGTCGTTTCCTTCGCGCCGACGGTGGCGTTCCACATCGGGTTCGCGACCTTGTTCTGGATGTAGGATCCGTAATTGCCGGAGACGAGCAGCTTCTTCAGGTTGCCGTTCTCGTCGTAGGGAGAATGGTAGGGATTGGCCGCCGCATAGTCGGCGAACGAACCCCAGGGCGATTCCTGCCCCTTCATCGAGCAGACGCTCATGATGTTCCGGAAGACCCACTTGCCCGTGCGGTAGGACACGTTGGCGTCGCCGGAGACGATGTTGCGCCAGGAGCCCTTCATCGCGCCTTGGACGTCGTTGTAGGCGAAGGTGATCAGGCTCTTGAGGGCCTTGTCGCCCATTTCCACCGACAGGGAATGCTTCTGGCCGACGCCCATGCGGACCGGTTTGCTGAGCCAGTAGGTGCTCTCCCCTTCCAGGGCGCGTTTCAGCCGCTCGTAATAGAGGGCGGCGCCGTCGGCGGTCGTCTCGGAAGAACTATTGTAATAATGGCCTTCCCGCTGCTCGACCATGAGTTTCTCATAGGCGTTGCAGAGGTTGTAGGAAGAGAGGTCCGGCGCTTCCAGCGTGACGCTGCCGGTGTAGGTCACGAGCGTTCGCTCGCCGGTCAGGGCTTTCGTCTCGACGACGATGACGCCGTTCGCGCCCTTCGAGCCGTAGATGGCCTTCGCCGAGGCGTCCTTGAGGATCGTGATGCTCTGGACGCGGTTCATGTCCATGTCGGTGATCTTCTCGATGCTGGTCTCGAAACCGTCGAGGATGAAGAGCGGCATGTTCGCGTCGTTGACGAAGTTGCTTTTGAGGGCGGACGTCTCCATCTGGAGGGAGGATGCGCCGCGCAGCTGCATGGAAGCCATGACGTTCGGGTTCGAACCGGCCTGCAGGTTCTCCATGACGAGCAGCGAAGGATCGATGTTCTTGAGACTCTCGATGACGTTGGCGTTGCCCACCCGCTTGAGGTCGTCCGAGGTGATGGTCTGGACGGCGCCCGTGAACGAATCCTTCTTTCGGGTGAAGATACCGGTGACGACGGCGTCCTTGAGGGTCTCGTGGTCTTCCACGAGGACGACGCGTTTCGCCTGCGACGCCTTTACGTCGCGGGCAACGTAGCCGATGGCGGAGAAGACGAGCACGACGTCTCCGGATTCGACGGTCAGCCGGAACGATCCGTCCTCCACCGTGGCCGTTCCCTTCTCGGGAACGCCGCGCGGATAGATGGAGACGCCCGGAACCGGCGCCCCGGACTCGTCGACGACTTTCCCTTGGATTTGTAAGCCTCCCCCCGGCTGCGCTTTCAGATCGAAAGCGAAAAGACCGGTTGCGAAAAGAAACAGGAAGGCAAGCAGCAATTTCCTCATTCCAATGCGATTAACACTCTGACAATAACCTCATCACCACGGACGCTTTTTTCGCGCACGTAGTAAATACAAAGATATTAAAAATTTTAATTTGACGCTCTTCCCGGCGAAAGAAATCGCAGGTCAGCGGGCTTTGGCATCGGTCTTCAACGAGAAATTCCGCACCTGCAGGGCGCCGTAGAAGGTACCGGGCATCTCCCAGCCGAAATTCATCTCGGACAGGGTGAAGTCGTCCGCCGAGGCGTCGGTGAACTCCCCGTGCTCTTTCAGGCCGGCGACCGCCTCGCGGACCGCCTGCAGGACATCCACCCGGCAGGTATGCCACTTGCCGTCCGTCAGGTCGGCGCCGGAGAACGTCTTCTCGCTGGCCATCTGGTAGATGTAGGTGGCCGTTCCCTTGTCGAAACTCACGGTCGGCTGCTTCGTGAGGCCGCCGCGCCAGTCCCAGGCGGCGACGCCGAGCCAGATGCTCTTGTTGTTCCACGCCGAGGAGGAGTTCCTGTTCGCGATGCTGAAGTAGAACAGGGCCTGGGCCGTATGCCGGTTCGGGTCGAAGGCGTCGCCCATCCGGTTCTCGACCGACAGGATCCGTTCGTCAAAGGTCAGTTCCAGCAGTTTCCGCCCCTTCAGCGGGATCCCTCCGAAACTCGTCTGCACGAGCATGTGCGGCCAGGGCCCGTCGGTCCGGGGGGCGTCGTATTCCTTCGAGGCGTCGAGGATCATCGTGAATGCACCGGCGGCGTCACGCGCGAAGGTATGCACGCCGTTGCTGAACGTCGTCCCGTACTTCGTCTCCGCCGGCTCCGTCCCGGCCAGGTCGTGCCGGTTGTTCCACTGGCAGAGGTCCCAGACGGGATCGCCCGTCCCCTTGCCGAGGCGGAACGCTTCGACCGGCACACGCTTCCCGTCCTTGGGCGCCAGGAGCCAGACGCCGTTCTCCATGGCGGGATCCCGGAAACATTCGTACCGGGTCTCCTCCTGCGGCTTCGCCTCTCCGCCGTCCTTGCCGGGGCCGCTCCCCGCGTCCTTCCCGCCGCACCCGGCGGCCAGCGCCAGCATCAGCGCCAGCACCAGCGTCCTCCCCAGCGCCAGGCCCCTCCGGGCCACCCGGCGCATTCCCGCCGGCAGCCTGTCCATTCCAGCCGGCAGTCTGTCCATTCCAGCCGGCAGTCTGTCCATTCCAGCCGGCATGACCAAGTCCTTCTTCATTTCACAGCGTCCTTTTTCATTTCACGGTCCGAAAGATAATCATTTTTGCCAAAAGACGCACTCCTTTCCCTCACGCTTCGCCAATCCAGCCTTGCCTGCCTTGCAGCCTTCATCACCTGCCTCACCTCCCTTGCCTGCCTCATCTCGTCTCCCTTGCCTGCCTCGTCTCCCTTGCCTGTCCCGCCTGCCTTGCCTGCCTCACCTCGTCTCCCTTGCCTGTCCACCTCATCCTTTTATCCTCCTCCCCCCCTTGTCCGCCGCATCCGCCAAGTCCACCACTCCTGTCTCCGCAATATCACTGCCCGTCCTTCATTTCCTGCCTCCCCCCGCCTCGTCTGTCCACCTCATCCTTTTATCCTCCCCCCCCTTGTCCGCATCGCCCGCCTCATCCATTGCACGGCGATGAACCATTCACGACCGCCCGCTTTGGCCGACACGCGGCCGAGCATCTCCCCACCAACCGACCGCTGACCGTTAAATTGCTGAATATCAATATATTCGTTTAATTCCCTCCGGGAAATCGAGATAGGGGAAAGACGTATTTCGATATGATTCAATCTATTACGCGTCAGAATAAAAAACGGATTTGCCGATTTGGAGAAGAAAGCGTATCTTCGGAAAAACAAAAACTATGAAATCCTTCCACGTCTTTGCCAAAGGCCGCAGCGGCTGGGGCATCTTCTACCAGCGCGAAGACTGTCTGGTCTATTTGACGCTTTTCAGCGTACTTGCCCGCAGATTCGGCCTGAGCGTCATTGCCTTCAATCTGATGTTCAACCACACGCACGCCCTGGTTACCGGCGTCGACAAAGAGACCATCGTCGCATTCCAGAGCAGGCTCGCCTGCATCTTCGCCATACAGTACAACAAGCATTACCGGCGGAGCGGCCCCCTGTTCCATCACTCCTTCGGATGCTCCTGCAAGACAAGTACGAAAAGCACGATGGGATCCGTTGCATACGTCTTCAACAACCCCGTTGCGGGACGATTGTGCCGGACCGCCAAAGATGGAAGATGGTCGCTTCTGGCATACCGGGACTCCCCCTGCCCGTTTTCCGGCAAGATCAGACGGGACCGCTGCCGGAAGATTCTCCGCCGGGCACTGCAAACGGTGGACATGCTGCACCGGCATGGAAAACCGCTGAATTACTCCGTCGTCCAGCGTCTGTTCGAACCTCTTGAACCTGAAGAAAAAGAACAGCTCACCGACTATATCATCGCCAAATACAACTTTTTGGATTATGCTGAACTTGAAAGATTATACGGTAACTTCGGAAAGGTCCTGACCGCCATTGACGCCAACGCCGGAAGCGAATATGACCTTGAGGACGAATACGGTGACCACACTTGCTACAGAAAAATGATTGCATTCGCAAAGAAACGGATCCGTCTGGAAAGGATCTGCTCGGAAAACCTGACTCCAGCCGAAATCCAGTGGCTGGTGAACGATCTTCATGCACAGACCGGAGCAAAACAAAGCAACATCGCGAAATTCCTGCATCTCGAACGATGACGGGTGGGCAGGCGCGAGCGAGGTGTCGGGGCAGGCGGCGGGTGAGCCGGCGACGGAAGGGCAGGCGCGGGGCGGACAGGAGGAAGGGCAGGAGGACGGGCAGGAGGACGGGCAGGAGGACGGGCAGGAGGACGGGCAGGAGGACGGGCAGGAGGACGGGTGAAGAAACTTTTCGCTGACCGTTAAAGCTCTGTCAATCAGCGGATAACGTATTTACCCTAGCGGTTTTCGGGGTATGGAAATCATGCATTATGCTATCATTCAGCACTTTAGGCGTCAGCGAGAAATGGAGAGAACGGGGAGGGCGCGGCGAAACGGCCGGGGGAACGTCCGCGATGGCGTGAGCGAGGCAAGCCGTGCGACCGAGCAGCAGACGGGACGGAAGGACTGGCGGGCTGGTGAGCCGGCGGACGGGTGAGCAGGCAGACGGAAGAGCAGGCGGACGGGTGAGCAGGCAGACGGAAGAGCAGGCGGACGGGTGAGCAGGCAGACGGAAGAGCAGGCGGACGGGTGAGCTGGCGGGACGGAAGAGCAGGCAGACGGAAGAGCAGGCGGGACAGGTGGGCAGGCGCGGGGCGGGGTGTCCGGCGCATGAAAAGCGGGGTGAACAACGGTGTTGGATTATTCGCGGTTTTTCCGTATCTTGCAAGGAATAACGCTTTTTCGACTAAAAAAGACCCGATGAAACGGATACTTTCCCTCGTCCTCCTGGCCATGCTGGCAGGACCGGCCGCATGGGCGCAAGCCCCCGACATGGAATCTTTCGCCCCGGCGGACAACGGCCAGGCCCTCGTCAATCCCGGAATGGGATGGATGCTCTATTATTACACCAACGTGCTGGACCGGTACGGAGCGAAGCTCGCTCCCGAAGACATCGTCGAAGATTTCCCCGGAATGGGCGTCGTCTTCCTCCGCCTGCCCTGGGCGTTCCTGGAGCCGGAAAAAGACAATTTCAACTGGGAGATCATCGACACCCCCGCCCAGCGCTGGCTGCAGAGCGGGCGGCAGGTGGCCTTCTGCATCTCCGCCACCGAACAGTGGACCCGGCAGGGTACCCCGCAGTGGGTCTTCGACGAGGGGGCGAAATACTACGAAGCCAGCCACTTCGTCGAGGGAGACCGGGTCTATGACACCCCCGGCATGCTGGAGCCCGACTATGCCGACCCCGTCTTCCTGAAAAACGTCGAGCACCTGGTGGAGCGGATGGCGGAGCGCTATGACGGCGACCCGTCCGTCGCCTTCTTCGCCATCGGCCTCTACGGCATGTGGGGGGAAGGGCACACCGTCCTCACCACCCCGAGCCACGGGCATTCCTGGGGGGATGACACCAAGAAGAAATACATCGACATCTACACGCGTCATTTCAAGAAGACGCAGCTCTGCATCTCCGACGACTACGCCGGGCACAACGACCGCCGCGCGCGCTTCGAGATCACGGAGTACGCCCGCAGGAAAGGCGTCACGATCAAGGATGACAGCATCCTCGTGGAAGCCGAGCCCAATCCATGGTACCACGACGGCATGGCGCAGTTCTTCTGGCCCGACATGCCGGTGATCCTGGAACACGGCCACATGGACCTCATCCCCTGGAACAAGGAGCTGCTGCTGAAATCCATCGAGGCCTACCACGCCTCTTACATGTCCATCCACTGGTGGCCGCGCGAGGAACTGAACGACAACCGGGACATCATCGACCGGATCAACCTCCGCCTGGGCTACCGCCTGAACATGGAGAAGGCCGAATGGCCCCGCACCATCCGCAAGAACGAACCCTTCACGATCCGCAGCCTGTGGAAGAACGTCGGCGTCGCTCCCTGCTACGGCGGCGGCTATCCCTGCTTCACCATCAAGAACGGCAAGGGCGGCATCGTCGCCGTCCTCGTCGACACGGAATTCAACGTGAAGGACCTCGCCGTGGCCGCTCCCGGCGAAGCCAAATCCGCCGTCAGCGAGCGTGCGTTCACCGTCGCCCGGGCGTTCACCAACGATTTCGGAACCTTCGCGCGCACCTGCCAGACCGGCGACTTCGACATCTATTTCTCGGTCGGCACCGTCTACGGTTCCCCGACCCTCGCCCTCCCCTACGGCGGCGACGACGGCCACAAGCGCTACAGGATGGGCCGCATCCGCATCGAAGAATAAACGACAAAAGCATACGATCATGAAAAGACTCTGGATCCTCCTCTCGCTGGCGCTGATGCTGGGTACCGCCGCAGCGAACGCCCAGCCCGCCACGGAAACGTTCGCTCCGGCGGACAACGGCAAGGCCCTCGTCAATCCGAACATGGGCTGGATGCTCTACTATTATTCCAACGTCCTGGACAACTACGGCTCCAAACTGGCCGCCGAGGACACCGTGGAAGACTTCCCGGGCGTCGGGACCGTCTTTCTCAGGCTCCCCTGGGCCTTCCTCGAGCCCGAAAAGGACCATTTCAACTGGGAGATCATCGACACCCCCGCCCAGCGCTGGCTCCAGACCGGGCGGCAGATGGCCTTCTGCATCTCCGCCACCGAGAACTGGACCCGCCAGGGCACCCCGCAATGGGTCTTCGACGAAGGGGCGAAATGCTATGAGGTGAAAGGCTTCCTGGAACCCGACTACGACGATCCCGTCTTCCTGAAGGCGGTCGACCACCTGGTCGAGAAGATGGCCGAGCGCTACGACGGCGACCCGGCCGTGTCCTTCTTCGCCATCGGCCTGTACGGCATGTGGGGCGAGGGACACACCGTGATCACGACGCCCGTCCACGGGAAATCCTGGGGCTTCGAAAGCCAGAAGCGCATCATCGACATCTACCGGAAGCATTTCAAGAAGACGCAGCTCTGCATCTCGGACGACTTCCCCGGCCACGACAACCGGCGCGCCCGTTTCGAGATCACCGACTACGCCCGCAAGAAAGGCGTCACCATCAAGGACGACAGCATCCTCGTGCAGCCCGAGCCCAACAACTGGTACCACGACGGGATGGCCCAGATCTTCTGGCCGGACGTCCCCGTCATCCTCGAGCACGAGCATTACATGCCGAGCGTCAACCGGGGCGCCTGGAACGACGACCTCCTGATGAAGGCCGTCGAGGACTACCACGCCTCCTACCTCTCCATCCACTGGTGGCCGCACGAGGAGCTGAAGGGGCTCGGGAAACTCGTCGACCGGATCAACCTGCGGCTGGGCTACCGCCTGAACATGGAAAAGGCCGAATGGCCGCGCACCATCCGCAAGAACGAGCCCTTCCACATCCGCAGCCTGTGGAAGAACGTGGGCGTCGCCCCCTGCTACGGCGGCGGATATCCCTGCTTCACCATCAAGAACAGCAAAGGCGGCATCGTGGCCGTCCTGGTCGATACCGACCTTGACGTGAAGGACCTGGCCGTGGCCGCGCCGGGCGAGGCGAAGGCCGTCGCCCGCGACTGCGAGTTCACCGTAGCCCGGGCGTTCACCAACGATTTCGGGACTTTCGCGCGCACCTGCCAGACCGGCGACTTCGAGATCTACTTCTCCGTGGGCACCGCCTACGGCTCTCCCACCATCGCCCTTCCCTATCCGGGCGACGACGGCCACAAGCGCTACAAGATGGGCAAGATCCGCATCACGGAATAGAAAATCCATAAACAAATGAGCAAGAAACAATTCCTCTGCGCCTGCATCGCCGTTTTCGGGACGATGGCCGCACTGAGTGCATGCAAAACCGAGAAGAAATCCTACGGTGAGCCCGTCTGGGGCACCGTCACCGAAGCCGAGCCCGTCGCGCAGACGACCTGCGGCGCCGTCCGCGGAGAGAACCGCGACGGCATCGCCATCTTCCGCGGCATTCCCTACGGGGCGCCCGTGGACGGCGAAGGCCGCTTCCTGCCCGCCGCTCCGGCACAGCCCTGGGAGGGCGTCCGCGACTGCACGAAGAACGGCCCCGCCGCCATCCAGGGCGGCGCGCCGAGCATCTCCGGCAACCCGTCCGGGCTGGGCGAATACTTCAACGGCGGGCACCCGGAACGGTTCGGCGTCGCCGATGAGGTAAAAGACGAGAACTGCTTGGTTCTCAACGTATTGACGCTGGGTATCGACCAGGCGGCACGCCCGGTCGTCGTCTACCTGCACGGCGGCGGATTCGCCTCCGGAACGGGTACCCTCACCCTCGGCGCGGACGGATGGGCCCGGGAGGAAGACCTCGTCATCGTCGGCGTCAACCACCGCCTGAACGTCTTCGGCTTCCTTTATCTGGGCGACCTCGACCCCGCCTACGCCTCCTCCGGCATGGCCGGCATGCTCGACCTCGTCCTGGCCCTGCAGTGGGTGAAGGACAACATCGCCTCCTTCGGCGGCGACCCGGAGAACGTCACCATCATGGGTGAATCCGGCGGCGGCATGAAAGTCAGCACCCTGATGGCGATGGACGCCGCGCACGGCCTGTTCTCGAAAGCGATCGTCGAGAGCGGCTCGAACGTCGTCGGCAACTTCTCCAAGGAAGCCGCCGCGGCGCAGACCGACCTGCTCCTGAAGGCCCTCGGACTCACCCGCGGGAACTGGAAGCAGCTGCTCACCCTGCCGGCCGAGGAGATCTACGCCGCCTCCGCCCGCCTGCAGCTCGCCCCCGTCGCGGACGACATCAACCTGAAGTACATCCCGGGACACGAGATCCTGGCGTATGACATTTCCAAGGACATTCCGCTGATGGTCGGCTCCTCCGCCGATGAAATGGGCGTCTTCGTTCCCATCGCCCAGATGGGCGTCACGGAGGAGAACCTGGTCGAGAAAGTGGCGCAAGGGATGCATGTCACTCCGGAGAAGGCCGCACGGCTCGTCGAGGCGTTCAAGGCGGCCGACAGGAAGGGCAACGCCCCCTGGCACACCTACCTCAACATCGTCTCCATGGCCAGCTTCCTGGGCGGCGGCGCCTTCCGGGAAGCCATGGCGTATGCCGCGCAGGGCGGCGCGCCGGTGTTCCACTACCTCGTCGAATACGATGCCCCCGCGCCGTTCGGAGAAGGCTATGACTGCGCCTGGCACACCGCCGACCTGCCCCTGCAGATGCGCATCGTCCTGCACCCCGAGTCCGAATTCCTTTCCAGACAGATGGCGCACGCCTGGGCCGCCTTCATCCGTACGGGAGACCCGTCGACGGAGGAACTCCCCTGGCCCGCTTTCACGCCCGACGGCCGCCGGACCATGGTGTTCGACACGCAGACCCGTGTCGAGACCGACCCCACCGCCCCGTACCGCAGCGTCGATGAATAGGCCGCCGCTGGCGGAAGAAACGTAAATTTGCTATCTTTGTCATCAAACCCATCAAACGGATATGGAAACAATCATCAGCATCGACGGTGAAAATGTCCTCTGCACATTGAAGGGCCGTCTCGACACGCTGGCCGCCCAGCAGGTATCCAAGGACATACAGCCCGTCCTGGAACACGCCGGCGGAACGGTCACGCTCGACTGCAGCGACCTGGAGTACATCAGCAGTTCCGGACTGCGGATCTTCCTGACCATCCGGAAGGAAGCGTCGCGCCAGGGCGGGAAAGTCATCGTCCGGAACCTCCGCAAGGAGATCGGACAAGTGTTCCTGATGACCGGCTTCTACAACCTCTTCGAAATGCAGCAGGCATGACGGGGCCGGGCAGACTGAGACCCCAGGACCAGATGATCCTGGATGATTTCCGGGCGGCGCAGCCGCTTCTGGAAAGGATGAGGGACGTCGTCCTGGACATCCTCCGGAAAGACATCGCCGACAAGGGGCTGATGGTGACGGGGACGGAAGCGCGCATCAAGACCGAAGAAAGCCTCGCCGGGAAACTGGAGCGGAAAGGCGGGAAGTACGCCAGCCTTTCCGAGATCACCGACCTGCTGGGCGCCCGCGTCATCACGTTCTACAGCGACGACGTGGACAAGATCGCGGCCATGGTCGAGAACCTGTTCGACATCGACTGGGACAATTCCGTAGACAAACGCAAGATGCACCAGCTGGACAGTTTCGGCTACAACTCGCTGCACTACATCTGCCGGATCCCCGAATCGCTGTACCGCGACCCCGATTTTCCCGGAATAGGCGAGATCCGTTTCGAAATCCAGATCAGGACGGCGCTGCAGCACGCCTGGGCCACGATCAACCACGACTCCGGCTATAAGTCCGGCATCGAGATCCCGCGCGAATACCTGCGCGACATCAACCGGCTGGCCGGCCTGCTGGAGCTGGCCGACGAACAGTTCTGCCGCATCCGCAGCAACATCACCAGCTACCGGCGCCGCGTGCATGCGCTCGTTGCGGAAGGACAGCTGGACGAGGTCCTGCTGGACGGCGACACGTTCAAGAGCTATCTCGAAACGCGGCCGTTCGACCGGCTGAACGAGCGGATCGCCGCCATCAACCAGGCGGAGATCCAGGAGGTGTCGCTGCTGCCGTTCCTCACCCTGCTCAAGGGAATCGGACTGAAAACCTTGGGCGATGTCGACAAGATGGTCCGCTCCTGCGAGGAGAAAGCGTTCCGGCTGGCCACCTACCAGCTGGGCGTGACGGACATCGACATCATCACCTCCAGCGTCGCGCTGCAGGACATCTGCATCGTCCGCATCCTGGAAGTCGGCGCCGGCCGGGCGGGACTCCGCATGATGTTCGACGCGCTCTATGGCCCTTCCCCGGGGAACGACGCCATGGCCAGCTTGGTCCTCAGTCAAGCCAAAGAATTGAAAATCAACTGATACCATTATGAATACCGATCAGAAATTCGTCATTACCATCAGCCGTGAACTCGGCTCCGGCGGGCGCACCGTCGGACGGCTGCTCGCCGAAAAACTGGGCGTCCGCTACTGCGACAAGGACGTCATCGAGTCACTGGTGAAAGAATTCAACCTGTCCATCTACGAAATCGAACGGATCAAGGCGAAGAAGAAGAACTGGTTCGCCGACTTCCTCGACCGGGTCACCCCCGTGCCGAATGCGGAATCCTTCGTCGGGTTCAAGCCCCGTTTCGGCGAGGACTGGAACAAGGATGTCACGACCGAAGAACTCTTCCAGGCCGAGTCCGAGATCATCAAGGGGCTCGCCGAAGAGGGCTCCTGCGTCATCGCGGGACGTTCCGGCTTCTTCATCCTGAAGGACCATCCGAACAAGTTCGACGTCTTCGTCCACGCCTCCCGCCCGAAGCGCATCCGCCGCGTGATGGAAAAGCAGCAGCTGAGCGAAGAGCAGGCGGGCATCATCATCGACGCGGTGGACGCCTCCCGCGAGAATTTCGTGCAGCGCTTCTCCGGCACCAGCCGGTACGACGTGCGGAACTACGACCTGGTGGTCAATGTCGACAACATGACGGAGGAAGAGGCCGTCAGCCATATCCTCGCAATGATCGAAGCCTCCCGCAAGAATGGGTAACGCACCGCTGGACACCAGCCTGTTCGACCGGGCCGCCCGGTTCGCGCTGCAGGCGCATGCCGGGACGGAACGGCGTGGCAAGGGATTTCCCTACATCATCCACCCGATGGAGGCGGCGGCCGTCGTCGCGTCCGAAACGTCCGATCCGGAACTGCTCGCCGCGGCCATGCTGCACGATGTCGTGGAAGACACCGACACCTCCCTGGAAGAGATCCGGGCGGCGTTCGGCGACCGGATCGCGTCGCTCGTGGCGGCCGAGAGCGACGAGGAGGTCCCCCTCCTGCCGCCCGCTGAAAGCTGGTACGCCCGCAAGCAGGCCGCCATCGACCGCCTGGCCGCCGCCCCGCGAGAGGCCAAGCTGGTGGCCCTCGGCGACAAGCTGTCGAACATGCGCGCCATCGCCCGCGACTATGCGCTCCGCGGAGACGCGATCTGGGACCTGTTCCATGTCAATGACCGCGCGGCGCACGAGTGGCACTACCGCGGCCTGGCCGGCGCCCTGGCCGACCTGGCGGACACCTACGCCTACCGCGAGTTCGTCCGACTGATCGACGATGTCTTTCCCCGGCAGGAAGAGGAGATCCGGCCCGTCCGGATCGACCTGCGCGACTATGAGCGCGCGGGAGAAGGGTCCAACGGAGCCAGTTTCAACCACCGGACCGACCCGGACATCCTCCTGAAACTGTATTTCAAGGGAAAGGAACGGCAGGCGGTCGACGAACTCCGCGTCGCGCGGAACGTCCACGCCGCCGGCATTCCCACCCCGGAACCCGGCGACCTGGTGACGGACGGAACGATGACAGGCATCCGTTTCCGCCGCATCCGCGACAAAGTTTCCTTCGCGCGCGCCGCAGGCGACCATCCCGAACGGGTCGCCGAGCTCGCCCGCGACTTCGCCCTCCTGTGCAGGCGTCTCCACGGAACCCGCGTGGACACGTCGCTGTTCGAAAACGTGAAGGACCGCTACCTGCGGCTGCTCGCCGCGAACCCCTTCTTCGACGCGGCGCAGAAACGGAAGATCGCCGACTTCATCCACGCCGCTCCGGACGCGGACACCGCCATCCACGGCGACCTGCAGTTCGGAAACGCCCTGATCGCCGGAGAGAACCGCTGGTTCATCGACCTCGGCGATTTCTGCTACGGCTACCCGATGTTCGACCTCGGGATGGTCTACCTCACCTGCAAACTCAACGAAGAGCGGTACACGATGGACGCCTTCCACATGGACAAAGCCACGGCGTCCGCCTTCTGGGATGCGTTCGCCCCCGCCTACTTCGGCCCCGACGCCGACCTCGCCGCCGTCGAAGCGGAGGTCAGGATCTATGCAGGACTCAAGACACTGATCGTCGAGCGGGACACCCGGCGGCCGATGCCGGAATTCCGCGCGATGCTGGAAGGAACCGTTTATTGACCGGATACCGTTATGGGTGCCATCAGCCGCGCCGCCAGGCGCATTTACGCCCGTCAGGGCCTGCTTATCATCATCATCGCCGCCCTGGCCCTGGAGGCCACCTCCATCATCCAGTATTATTTCTCGCGCAAGGGAATCCGCGAAGAAGCGGCCATGCGCGCCGAGAGTGAACTGGAAGCCACCGGCCTGCGCATCACCGGGGTCATGGACCAGGTGGAGACGGCCGTCCACAGCAACCTGCGCCAGGTGCGCGAGCGGCTCGGACTGCCCGACAGCCTCGCCGCAGTCAGCCGCGACCTGGTGGAGGACATTCCCGTCATCTACGGCAGCTGCGTCGCCCTGGTTCCCGGGACGGACGGCCCCTTCGCGCCTTATTCCTTCCAGACGGCGGACAGCATCGCCACGGTGCAGCTGACCGGCGAGGCGTACGACTATCCTTCGAAGGAGTGGTTCAAGGTTCCGCTTGAAAAAGGGGAAGGCTACTGGAGCGAGCCCTACTTCGACACGGGCGGCGGCGAAGCGCTGATGACCACGTTCTCCGCCCCGGTCCGGGACGGGAGCGGCGTCATCCGCGCCATCCTCACGGCCGATGTCTCGCTGGACTGGCTGACGGAACTGGTGGGCAACCTGAAAGTCTATCCCAACGCGTACAGCATCATGGTCAGCCGGACGGGCCGGATCATGGTCAGTCCCGTCGAGACCCTGGTGATGCGGTCGACCATCCAGGAAACCGCGGCGAAACTGGAAGACCCGGACGCCATCCATGAAATCAACCAGGCGATGCTCTCCGGCGAAAGCGGGAACAAGAGCATCCGCATGAACGACAGGGACAACGAAATCTTCTACGCCCCCGTGCAGCGGGCGGGCTGGTCGATGGCCATCGTCATCCCCGGCTCCGAGATCTACGGCAATGTCAACCGGATCGGGATGATTGTCAAGCTGCTGCAGCTGCTGGGTCTCGCCCTCCTCGTGTTCGTCATCCAACGAATCGTAAAGAACCAGCTGAAAATCAAGGAAGTGCAGGAGCGCAAAGACCGCATCGAGAACGAGCTGCACATCGCCAGCGGCATCCAGCGGGCGATGCTGCCGAAAACCTTTCCGCCCTTCCCCGAACGCGACGAGGTCGACCTGTACGGAACCCTCGTCTCCGCCAAGGAAATCGGCGGCGACCTGTTCGATTTCTTCCTCCGGGACGAAAAGCTGTTCTTCTGCATCGGAGACGTATCCGGCAAAGGCATTCCCGCCTCGCTGGTCATGGCGGTCACCCGGAGCCTGTTCCGCACCGTTTCCGCACGGGAGAGCGAGCCGGACAGGATCCTCACCCAGATGAACGACTCCATGTCGGAGAACAACGAGAGCAACATGTTCGTCACCTTCTTCCTGGGCATCCTGTCGCTGCACGACGGCACGCTCCGCTACTGCAACGCCGGCCACAATGCGCCGCTGCTGCTCGGTGAGAGCCGCGTGGACTTCCTGGACGCCCGGCCCAACCTGCCGCTGGGCGTCATGGAGAAGATGAAGTTCACCGCGCAGGAAACCCGCCTGAAGACGGGAGAGAGCATCTTCCTGTACACGGACGGGCTGACGGAAGCGGAAAACGAAGGGCTGGAGTTCTTCGGAGAGGAGCGGCTGCGCCAGGCGGCCGGAAAGACCGCCGGGATGAGCGCCCGTGCGCAGGTCGAGGCCGTCGACCAGGCCATCCACGCCTACATCGGAACGGCCGCGCAAAGCGACGACAAGACGATGCTGGCCATCCGGTATCTGGGCGAAGTGCCGGAGGAAACCTCCGAAAAGCACCTGGTCCTTCACAACGACATCAAGCAGATTCCCCAGCTGGCCGGCTTCATCGAGGCGGTCGCCCAGGCCGGTTCCCTGAACCAGAGCACGGCGATGAGCCTTAACCTCGCCCTGGAGGAGGCCGTGACCAATGTCATCCTCTACGCCTATCCTGAAGGCACGGACGGCATGGTGGAAATCACCGCCATCATCCGGCCGAAAAAGGAAATCGAGTTCATCGTCGACGACAGCGGACGCCCGTTCGACCCGACCGGCGCCGAGCGGCCGGACCTGGAACTCAGCGTGGAGGACCGCCCCGTCGGCGGCCTCGGCATCCATCTCGTCCGCAGCATCATGGACACGGTTTCCTATGCCCGGGAAGACGGGCACAACATCCTGAAGATGAAAAAGATGATCTAGGCTGCACTACTCCGCCGCCTTCAGCAGCCGGGGCGCGGAAAGCACCGAAGACGTATTGAAATGCTGGTTATCCGGAAGGGGCCCCTCGACGGCGGCCCCTTTTTCCATCAGGGCCTGCAGTTCGGACAGGTAGCTTCGGTAGACTTCACGGGGTGCGACGCCGTGCGCATGGCAGACGCCGGCGGCCAGGCCGACCACTTCGCCGGACATGCCGCAGGTCCGCATCACGCGGGTCGAGCCCAGGGCCACGTGGGTGACGGAGATGTCGCGGCCGGCCATGAAAAGGTTCCCGACATTCCGGGAATACAGGCAGCGGTACGGCACGGCCGCCGGATAGACCGGCGTGTGCCGGGTCCGCGCCTTGAACGGCTCGTCCGGGAAATATTTCGTGTTCGCCGGATCGGGGAAATGCAGGTCGATCGTCCAGGATACGGAGAACGTCCCGTCCTCATGGAAGACGTTCTTGTCGATGTCGTCCTGCTTGAAGACATAGTCGCCCAGCAGGCGGCGCGACTCCCGTTTTCCGGACACGAAGGCCACCCAGCCCAGGGAACGTTCCGGATAGAGTCCCAGGCGGTTCTTGAGGTAGCTCCAGTTGGAATAGATCACCAGCAGGCCGTAGTCGCGGATGCGCTCGAATTCGCGCGTCATGTCGTGCTGCATCCCGGTCTCCCAGGTCCATTCACCCATCGTCACCCGCTGCACGCTCTCGTCGCTGAACGGGAGCCCGTAGTCGAATTCCGGGAAGGTGCCGGGACGCTCCTCCGAGTACCACTGCACGGAAGCGCCCAGCACCGTGCTGTCGGCTTTTTCCTGCGCCAGGCTCTCGCCATACTCCTCGCGGGATTCGCGGCCGTACCGGCTGTCCGCGCCGGCCATCACGCCGAGGGAGCCGTCTCCGGTGCAATCCGCGAACAAGGGGGCGGTCAGGGCGATTTCACGGGAGGACTCGACCTGGCGGACCACCACCGAGGCGATGCGCCGTTCCCCGGCCCCGGGCGCCATCCGGACGGACACCGCCCGCCACGGGGCATACAGTTCCACCAGCGGCTCGCCGGAGATGAACGCCTGTTTCTTTTCATCTTCGTAACTCTCTGCCGGACGGGCGTTTCCGAAGGTGGAATGGGCGAATTCGCGCTGCATCCGGCCCAAAGCGGGATAGCGGCCGAGTTCGATCTGGCCGCCCAGATGGACGCGCACTTCCGCGCTGTTGTTGCCGCCCAGGACGGGACGGTCGTTCACGAGGGCCACGCGGAGCCCCTGCCGGGCGGCGGCCACGGCCGCGCACATGCCGGCGATACCGCCTCCGACGACGACGAAATCATAGGGACGGACCTCGGCGGGATCGTCCGGCAGGGCAAGCATCCGGCGCCGGAACGCCGTCAGGGCCTCCCCGTCCGCCGGCGGCGCGGCCGCCTTCCGCGAAAGGTACACCGCGTCGACGCGGCCGTCGAAACCGGTCAGGTCCCGGAGCCGGAGTTCCGCCGTTCCCCGGGGAAGCTGCACGCAGCCGGCCTCCTGCCACTCCCAGCGGCTCCCCGTCGCGCCCAGTTCGGGCTCGAGGGTCTTGCCGCCGACGGCGATGCGGAACGCGCCCGGCCCCCGCTTGTCCGACCAGGGCGCCGTCCAATTGTACGTGCGGACGTAGACATGCCACTGTCCGCCCGCCGGAACGGTGACCTGCGTCACGGCATCCGCGACAGGAACGCCCATGCCGTGGGCGAGGAGATACGCCGATCCCATCTCGTCCATGAACTGCTGGTCGACGACCCAGCCGCCTTTCGCGGCGAAGGCTTCCGCCTCCACCCAGATGCCGGAAGCGGCCTTCCCTGCCGCCGCGGGAACCGCGGCCCCGGCCAGCACGGCGCAAAGCAGGGCCAGTTTCATCATCCTGTTCATCCTCATGCAGATTTGATACAGATACGAAAATAACGAATTCCTTCGGAACACCAAAAAAAACGTATCTTTGTCTTTGTAAAGAAAACGTATGAAAAAGAATCTTCCCCTCCTGTTCCTGCTCCTCTTCTGCGTCCTGCCGACTGCCGTACGCGCCGACGAGGGCATGTGGCTTCCCGCCCTGATCTCGCAGCGGATCGGCGACATGCAGGCCAAAGGTTTCCGCCTCACCGCGGAGGACATCTACAGTGTCAACCAGGCATCCCTCAAGGACGCCGTCGTCCTGTTCGGCGGCGGCTGCACCGGCGAGCTCGTCTCGGCCGACGGGCTGCTCCTGACCAACCACCACTGCGGATACAGCTACATCCAGAAACACAGCAGCCTTGCGCACGATTACCTGAAGGACGGCTTCTGGGCCATGGACCGCAGCGGCGAGCTCCCGAACAAAGGGCTGACCGTCAGTTTCCTGGACCGGATGGAAGATGTCACCGGCATCGTCCTCCAAGGCTATGACGAGCGGACGATGGACGAGCGGCAGCGCGACTCCGTCGTCCACGCGAACGGAGCCCGGCTCATCCGCCAGGCCGTCGCGGACGGCAAGGGACTGCGTGCCAGCGTGGAAGCCCTTTTCTACGGCAACACCTACTACCTGTTCGTCTACCGCGTCTTCAGCGACGTGCGCCTGGTGGCCGCCCCGCCTTCCTCGATCGGAAAATTCGGCGGCGACACCGACAACTGGATGTGGCCCCGGCACACCGGCGACTTCTCGATCTTCCGTATCTACGCCGACAAGGACAACAACCCGGCCGAATACGCTCCCGACAACGTCCCCTACCATCCGAAGAAATTCTTCCGCATCTCGCGCGCAGGCGTGCAGGAAGGCGATTTTACGATGATCTACGGCTGCCCGGGCAGCACCAAGGAATACGTCACCTCCGACGAGGTGCGCTATGTGAGCGAAACCTCCGATCCGCGGAAGATCGCCCTGCGCACCCTCCGCCTGGACATCCAGAAAAAATACATGAACGCCGACCCGGCCGTGCGCATCCAGTACGCGTCCAAGAACGCCTCCGTGGCGAACGCCTGGAAGAAATGGCAGGGAGAGGTGCGCGGCATCGCCCGGATGAAGACGGTCGCCGCCAAGGAAGCCTACGAGCAGCGCTTCCGGCAATGGTCGGTGGGGACTCCTTACGAGGGTGTGCTCGACACCCTGGCGCGGTGGTACGCCATCCGGAATCCGCATTACCTGGCCGCGGAATACTACGTCGAAACCGCCCGCAGCGTGGAACTGCTGCAACTGGCCGCCGCCGTGGAGAACGCCCTGGCAACCGCGAAAGATCCGTCGGCCGCCATCGGTGATCTGGCGGATGCCTTCTTCAAGGACTGGTACCTTCCCATCGACCGGGAGTCCTTCGACGCCCTGATGGAAGCTTTCGCCCGGGAAGTGCCGGAGGAACTCCAGCCCGCCTTCTTCCAGGAAGCCCTGCGGGAGAAAGGCAGCGTCGCGGCGATCGGAGACGACCTCTTCGGCCTGTCCCTCTTCACGGACGCGGCGCGCGTGAAAGCCCTGACGAAAGCGGACCTGGAGCAAGTGAGGCAGGACCCGGCCTGCCGCTTCCAACAGGCCTTCTACGCCTGGTACAAGGATGAACTGATGCCGGTCGTCAGCACCGCGAACGAGCGGATCCGCCTCGCCTACCGCCGTTACATGCGGGGGCAGATGGCCTTCGAACCCGACAAAGTCTTCTACCCGGACGCCAACCTGACGCTCCGCGTCGCCTACGGGCACGTGAAGGGATACTCCCCCGCCGACGGCGCCTACTATCCGCCCGTCTCCACGGTGAAGGGCATCATCGAGAAGGACAATCCGGACATTTACGATTACGACATCCCCCAGCGGCTGCGCGACCTGTACGCCCGCGGCGGGATCGACACGCAGCCCGTCTGCTTCCTGGCGACCAACCACACTTCCGGCGGGAATTCCGGCAGCCCGGTCCTCAATGCGGACGGCGACCTGGTCGGCATCAATTTCGACCGGGTATGGGAAGGCACGATGAGCGACATCGTCTACGACCCGGCCTTCTGCCGGAACATCTCCCTCGACATCCGGTACCTGCTCTTCGTCGTCGAGCACATCGGCGGCGCCACCTGGCTGCTGGACGAGATGGCGTTTACCGGTGCGCCGGCGAAAAAAGGGAAACGCCGCGCTATCTGACTTCGCGGCACCAGCCGTGCACGTCCTCCAGTTCACCGAACTGGATGCCGGTGATCTGCCTGTAGAGTTTCGTGCAGACCGGGCCGACGGACCCGTCGGGGACGAAGCGCCAGGAACGGGACACCTCCTCCCCGGCCAGGACCGGCTTGAGGTCGATGTGTGACATCGGCGTGATCACGACGGCCGTGCCGCAGGCGCCGGCCTCGTCGAACTCCGCAAGTTCCTCCACCGGGATCGGGCGCTTTTCCACCTCCATGCCCAGGTCGGCGGCCACCTGCTGCAGCGACTTGTTCGTGATCGACGGCAGGACGCTGTCGGAGAGCGGCGTGACGTACTTGTTCCCCTTGATGCCGAAGAAGTTCGAGGAACCGAACTCGTCGATGAACGCGCGCGTGCCGCTGTTCAGGTACAGCAGTTCGGTGTATCCCTGGTCGTGGGCGATCTTGTACGGCTTGAAGGTGGCGGCGTAGTTCGCGCCCACCTTGTAACTGCCGGAGCCCTTCGGCGCGGCCCTGTCGTAGTCACCGGGTATCACGGCGGAAGAGGATTTCAGATGCGCCCCGTAGTAAGAGCCCGCGGGCGCGCACATGACGGCCAGCACGGCCTCGGGATACGGGACGAGCTGCATCTGCGGATGGACGCCCATCAGCAGCGGCCGCAGGTACATCGAAGCGCCGTGTCCGTAGGGCGGAAGGAACTCGAGGTTGTTCTTCACGCACAGTTCGCACATCCGGATGAAGAGGTCCGCCGGAGGCTCCGGCATGCCCAGATAACGCGCCGTGCGCTGCATGCGCGCCGCATTCTCGTCGGGACGGAACATCACGATGCGGCCGTCCTTCTGGGTGAACGCCTTCAGGCCCTCGAAGCAGGAAATCGCGTAGTGGAAGACCTGCGAAAAGGGGTCGAGCGTGAAAGAGAATGTCTCGGTCGTTTCGGCCGGAGACCACTGACCGTTCTGGAAGCGGGAAAAGACCACGGTCCGGGTCCTGTAGGCGTCGAAGCCCAACGAATCCCAATCGATCTGTGACATAGGGTATGCTGTTTTATCTGATTTCCGATGCGATCCAGTCTCCCACCTCGGAGGTGGAATACGCCTTGCCGCCCGAAGCGAGGTCCTCGGTGACGACGCCTGCGTCGATCGAGGCGGCCACGGCCTTCCGGATGGCGGCGCCTTCGTCCATCAGGCCGAAGGCGTACTCGAACATCATCGCGGCCGACAGGATGGCGGCCACGGGGTTGGCGATGTTCTTGCCCGCCGCCTGCGGATACGAGCCGTGGATGGGCTCGAAGAGGCTGGTGTGCGCGCCGACGGAGGCGGAGGCGAGCAGCCCCATCGATCCGCTGATGCAGCTGGCCTCGTCGGTCAGGATGTCGCCGAAGGTGTTCTCCGTCACCAGCACGTCGAAGAACTTCGGCTGGCGGATGAGCTGCATCGCGGCGTTGTCCACGAACATGTAATCCACGGTGACGTCCGGCCACTGCGGCTCCATCTCCCGGGCGATCTGGCGCCACAGGCGCGAGGATTCCAGCACGTTGGCCTTGTCCACCACCGTGAGGTGCTTCCGCCTGCGCCGCGCATACTCGAACGCCAGCTTCAGGATGCGCTCCACCTCGAAACGGCTGTAGATGCAGGTATCGAACGCCGTGTCTCCGCCGTCCTTGCGTCCTTTCTCGCCGAAGTACATGCCGCCCGTCAGTTCGCGGATGCACAGGAAGTCGGCCCCGTCGACCAGTTCGGTCTTGAGCGGCGACTTGCCGACCAGCGAGCGGAAGGTCTCCACCGGGCGCAGGTTGGCGAAAAGTCCCAGCTGCTTGCGGATGGCCAGCAGGCCCTGCTCCGGACGCACCTTCGCCGTCGGATCGTTGTCGTACTTGGGGTCGCCGACGGCGCCGAACAGGACGGCGTCGCTCTCCATGCACAAGTCGTGCGTCTCCTGCGGATACGGATTGCCGAAACGGTCGATGGCGCAGGCGCCCACATACCCGAAGGTGTAGGACACCTCATGGCCGAACTTCGCACATACGGCATCGACGGCCTTCACGGCCTGCTCCACCACTTCCGGCCCGATGCCGTCGCCGGGAAGTTTCGCGATTTTCAGTTTCATCTGACAATGATCTATTTCTCAATGATATTCAGCATTTTGAGCGTCGCCTTGATGGCAGCCTCCGTCTGATCGGAGTCGATGCCGCGCGTCTTGAACGACCAACCGTCCAGGTCCCAGCTGATCGAAGTTTCCACCAGGGCGTCGGTTTTACCGCCCGGCGGGATCTTTACGATATAGTCCGACAGGCGGGGATGCTTTTTCCCGAGCCGGTCGTAAATTTTCCAAAGCGCCTTCATGAAAGCGTCGTACTGTCCGTCGCCCGTAGCCACATCCTCGTACTGCGTCCCGTCGATTTCGATGCGCAGGTTGGCGACCGGACGCATCGAGCGGGCCAGCTGCAGGGAATAGTTGATGATCCGGATCCGCTCTTCCGCAGGCTGGGAGTCCCCTTTCAGGACGTCCGCGACGATGAAGGGCAAGTCTTCCTGCGTCAGGCTCTCCTTCTTGTC
>JAEEGL011374555.1_pt1 | contig 31314 bp, 26 predicted proteins | sample 9134231 | NCBI WGS metagenome assembly JAEEGL01 (sample SAMN16246548, study PRJNA631951) | gut metagenome | biome: gut microbiome; feature: rumen; material: fiber-attached | host: Bos | place: Iran: Karaj | collected 2018-10
ATCAGCGTCTCGGGGGTCTTGATCCTCCAGATGTAGCTCACGGGCAGGAGCCTCATGTTCCCAAGGTCGCCCATGGCCTCGATGCGGTCCCCGGAGACGGCCTGTCTCCAGATCCCCGGACGGTACTCCTCGGGATCGGTCATCTGACGGTTTACGAAATCGGAGATCCTCTCCGTACCCTTCTCCAGGTCGATGAGGGTGTCACCGTGCACGCACAGTCCCGCCGCGGACGCGGACTTTCCGGACGCGTATATGCCTCTGGGGGACAGGTTGCTCATGTACCTCAGGATCTGCGATTTGGCCACTCCGGGGTCCCCTATCAGCAGGATGTGTATGTCTCCCCTGATGGCGGTACCGTCGTCCATCACCTTGTGGGAACCTCCGAAAAGCTGGAGGGCCACGGCCATCTTCTCCTCGTCCATACCGTAGATGGTGGGGGCGATCGACTTTACGATGTTGGTGGCGAGATTGGGGTCCTTGGACATCTCCAGGATCTCCTTCTCGTCCTCCTCGGTGATCTCTACCTCCGAGAAATCGGACTGCTCGTTCTCCACGGACAGCACGTCCATGAAGACCTCGAATATCGTCGACTTGTCGCGCTCCGTCTTCTGAACGGAACGCAGGATGCCGTTGAGGGTGACCCTGTTACCCGGGGTCACGTTTCCTGCGATATCGTCCTCGATGTATCCGGACAGTCTCTCGGGCTGGGCACCTCCCCTAAGACCCTCGGGGTTCTCCTGTATCTCGATCTTCTGCGTATCGATGTACTGCGAGTTCTTCTCGTCCAGATTGAAACGGGGTGCGGACTTGTTGCATCCCTCGTTGGGACAGGCGATGGGCTCCCTCTGCAGCATGCCCGTCTGCGGGATCCATACCTCCGCATCGCACTTGGCGCATCTGTAGAGTGCGCGCACGAGCCTGGGCTTGGGGGCGGTCGCCTTCCTGACCATTCCCTCGATGGCCAGGAGCCTGCCGAGGTGCTTGGCGCGTATGTCGCGGACCTCGATCTTGGCGTCCTTGGGGAGGTCCGTGATCCTCAGGTTGATCTCGTTCTCCGGCTCCCAGGTGGCGGGAAGCATGCCCCTTATGACCTGTTTGCCGAGATCCAGCGCCTTGTCGGGATACTGGAGGATGAACAGTCCGAGCTCGGTGTTGTAATAGTCTATGTCCGTGTAGGACACGACCATGCTCTTCTTCGAAGGGTAGTTGTCCTGGATGTCCACGAGCATGAGGTGGTACTTCGTGTCGCCCAGGATCTCCTCCCAGGCCAGCTGGATGTCCCCGTCCATGAAGTTCATCACATCACCTTGGACAGGTCGTGCTGCTTGCACTCGTCATCCACCCACCAGATCCATCCGCCCTTCTCCACGGAGACCTCTCCCTTCACCAGCCCGGCCTGCTTGAGTTTGGTCATGGTCTTCGCGAAATCGTCAGGACAGTGATAATCGAAGAGTTCGGCAAGACGGAACTCCACCTCACGGGTGGTCAGCTTGTCCTTCCCGAAAACCATCCACACGAACCTCACCACATCTCCGAGCTGCGCCATACCGCCATAATACGCGCGCTCGGTTATAAGATTTTCAGATGAAAGAACACCGGAAAAACCGATAGGGGAAAATGTGCCAGAATATCGTAAATGTGTTTTGAAGGGGGTGTTGCCCCCGTTTAGAACTGACCGTCGTAGACTCCGGCCTTGACGTCCTTGATGAAGACCCTTGCGTCCTTCCCGTCGATGCTCACACCGCAGGATACGCAGTTGCCTGCGACCTCGAGGACACGTGCCTTGACGTCTGCTCCGAGGAGGTCCGCGGACTTCATGTCTGCGAGCTTCTTTGCCTGCTCGATGGACAGGTTTCCGACCTTCTCGGTGCGTGCGTTGTGGGCTGCGGTCTGGATTCCCAGCTCTCCCTTGATGAGGGCGGACATGGGGGGGATTCCGACCTTGATCTCGAAGGTCTTGTCATCGTTGATGATGACCTTGATCGGGACCTTCATTCCGGCGAATGCCTTAGTCTGTTCGTTGATCTTGGCGACGACCTGACCGGTGTTGACTCCCTTGGGTCCCAGTGCGGGTCCGAGGGGCGGCCCTGCTGTGGCCTTTCCGCCTTCTACCATTGCTTCAACAGTATCAACCATTGTTACATCTCCTTTTCAATGACTCTAACACTGTCACCGTTGAGTGTGACAGGAATGGGCATCATGGCATCGATGAGCTCGACGGTAATCTCCTCCTTGCTCTCGTCGATGTGCTTGACCCTTGCCTTCTCGCCCTTGAAGGGTCCCTTGGTGATCTCGATGAGCGAACCCTCCTCGAATCCCTCGACGGTGGAAAGCGGCGTGAGATAGTTCTCTATCTCGCTAATGTCCACAGGTGACTCCAGGAAATTCCTGGCCTTCTTTATCGATCTCGACTTCTCGCGAAGACGGTCGACGTTCATTCCCTCCACGAATATGTATCCGCGGAGGTTGTCGGGACAGAGGATCGCGTAGACATCCTGTACGACCCCCGGCCTCCTCTCGGTTCCGTCATCCTTGATCATGTTGTACAGGTCGGTCGCGACAGTGACCTCCTGATCGATCTGCGTCTTGAGGGTGAGCACCGATTTCGTTGCGGTCGCATGGAATCCGATGGATGCCTGGCTGTCCGCATCTGAAACGGTAACGGTGATGTCGATGGAGTCCTCGTACCTCGCTCCCTTGGGGCAGGTCGCCATGACGCTCAGGTTCTGAACACCGGGCGACACGTGCACCTCCTTCCTCGGGGAAGCGTTGCTCCAGAGCTCTCCGGACGAGCTGCTGAGGATGATGTCCCACTCGGGAGCATCGTCGTCAGGACCGTATTTGTACTCGAAGCTGAAATTGACTCCGCTGTCAGCGGAAGACAGGGAAAGCGGCCATACTGCGGAGAAACCCGCCTGAACCCTCTTGGGTTCGGAATCTGCTGAGCTGATACCAATCGACATCTAATCGCCTCAGAAATAACCGGGGAGGTAGCTCATGATCCAGTAGATACCGTAGCCTACGACACCGAAGATCAGCAGACCTATGGTCACGATGACCAGCGTCTTCTTGTACTCGTCAGCGGACGGAGTGTGGCAGAGTCTCAGGATTCTGCCGTACTTGCCCTTGCCGATATTGCTGAACTTCGACTCGAGCTTTGCCTGAGTCGCGTTGGCTTTCTCTTCTACTCCCATGGTTCTCAACCCTCATGGCGCACGGATGCACCATAGATTTTTTTCGCTCGTTATCACTAATGCGATAGACTACGAAAATAACCCCTTATAAGGGTCACTATTTTAAAGGTTTCGCATGGCCGGACCGTGCCTGCGGGTACTTGGCATACGCACCCCCGTACGGCGGACCGCGCCCGAAACCTGTAAAAGACCCACCAAACAGGGTTATATACGAGATGTGGATTAATCCGCATCCCCAAGAGGTGCAAACATGGAAGAGGTACTCTGCAACATCGAAATCGTCAAGGAAAACAACACCTTCATCGCCAGGATCGAAACCGATTTGGGTTCCAGAGAGCACAAGGCAAGCAGCATCGAAGATGTGATTGAGCAGTTCGTCATGGACATCCAGGACGAGTTCGATTCGCTCTGAGAGGTTTGATACGATGGCATCACCCGAAGCAAGAATCAAAGCGATCGCGAACGAACTGGAAGGCCGCCTCGGAAATGACAACGGCGTTCCCAGGAACATCAGGAAGGGAGCGTCCGATGCGGTGGCACACCTCATGAACACCAGCAAGCCTGTCGATCTCCGCGTCTCCAATGCCATCAACATCCTCGCAGACCTCTCCAACGATCCCAACATCCCCATGGAATCCTGGAGCACCATCATGCAGATCCTCTCGGATCTGGAAGCAGTCCTCAAGGACGTCATCTGATCGGGAGGGTCCCCCTCCGATCAAAAACCCAGCCATCCCCGAAAAGGGATGTGCCAGTCATCTTTTTCTGTATTCCTCTACGATCTCCAGGAAGTTCTGGAATAGCTCCTCTCCGTACTCGGAATGCTCGACCTCCGGGTGATACTGCACACCGAAGATCGGACGGCTCAGATGCCTCACGGCCTCCACCTTGCATGATGGTGAATATGCGGTGACGACGAAATCCTTCGGAGGGACCTTTACCTCATCGTTGTGGGATGCCCATACGGTTATGTCGTCGGGGATCCCCTTGAACAGACCCTCGTGGTCCGTGATGTGCAGCTCCACGGAACTGAACTCCGGGGAATCCGCGGGCCCGAGCGTACCGCCGAAATGCTCCGACAGGTACTGCATCCCGGCACAGATACCGAGGATCGGGACCTCCGCCTTATCGAGATACAGACCGTTGTTGCCCATGGCATCGCCTTCGGTGGCCACGCTGGGTGCGCCTCCGGAGAGGACGAGCGCATCCGCATCCCCGATGTCCTCGAGAGGGGTGGTGTTGGGGATGATCTTGGCGTCCACATCCAGGTATTTCAGGACGCGCCATTCGCGGTGCGTCCACTGTCCGCCGTTATCGACGACATAGACCTTCATAAGTCGGAATTGTCGGTGATGCCTAAAAAACCTGTCGAGATTGTCCTCATAAATGATGGCCCCAATTAAATACAGCGATACTGATTTGTCAGCATGGACTTCGATTCGGATGCCGTCGAGGCCGTTGCGGGATACGAATACGTGTCGCTGGACGTCTACGACACGCTCCTCGTAAGGCCGTACGTCCGTCCGAAGGACGTCTTCAGGCACATCGAACTCACCGAGAAGGCCGAAGGTTTCCTCGAGGAACGCGTGGCATCGGAAGAGAGATGCATGCGCAGCAGCGAGCCGACGACCTTGGACCGCATCTACGAAGGGATGCCCGAGAGGTTCAGGCACCTGAAGGAGAAGGAACTCGAATACGAGTCCAACGCCGTATGTCCGAAGAGAATCCTTGAAACGTACGGGAGGATCGCGTCGCAGCACAGGGTGGTGCTGATGACCGACATGTACCTCCCGCGCGGATTCATCGAGGGACTGCTGAAGAAGAACGGCATCGAGGGGTACGAGGGATTCTACCTCTCGGCCGAGACCGGGGTCAGCAAGGGCAAGGGGAACGCCTTCGACTACGTCGTCAAAGACCTCAACATCGATAAGAGCCAGATCATCCATGTCGGTGACAACATTAAGACCGATTACCTCAACCCGAAGAGGATGGGATTCAACGCCGTGCTCACCGAGAGGCCGGTCAATTCGTACTTCAAGAAGAACAAAGGCGCGAAGAGGTTCTACGAGAAATCCAAGACTCTGGGGAGGTCGATCATCGTCGGGATGGATGTGATCCACTGGTTCGACGACAGGGATTGGCCGTTCTGGAAGGACATATCGTACAGGTTCGGAGGCCCCCTTGTGTCGGATTACGCCAGATTCGTGGCCGACAACAGAAGGGAGGGCGACACCGTCCTTCTGGCCGCTCGCGACGGATACAACATCGACAGGGTCATGAAGGTGCTCTTCCCCGGGATCCCCACGCATTACGTCTACGTTCCCCGCGCACTGAACGTGCTCATCGGCAGCAACTACGCCCAGCACGCCAATTACAAGAGACGCATCGTAGAATCGTTCTACGGGGACGTGCCGGATCCGGAAGGGTTCTTCGACACGCATCAGGAGGAGATCGAGGGGAAGAGGAAGCAGCTGCTCGAATCTTTCAGACAGAGGATGGTTGCCGAGACCGGGGATCCGAAGAGCATCTCAGCGGTGGACGTCACCACCCTGAAGTACAGCTCCCAGAAGCTCATAATGGACGTGTTCCCCGAGGCCGATGTGCAGGGGATATACTACTTCCTGCTCCTGGACGTCCCGGAACTGGCCCACCGCGCGTACCATGTCCGCAAGAGGGTGCTGAAGGTCGCGGACAACATCAACATCACCGAATTCTTCATGACGAGTCCGGAACCGCCGATAATCGGTGTCGACGAGAAGGGGGCGCCGGTGTTCCGCGAACCCTGCAGGGACGAACAGGACAGACTGGACATTTACGGCGAAGTGACCGAAGGGGAAACGGAATACGCCAGGGACATCCTGAGGATGTTCGGGGACAGGATGATCCCGATAGGGTTCGAGGACATCCACGGATGGATGAGGAACCTGATCATGGGCTCAGGTGCGAAGATGAGGGGCAAACTGACGGAAATGAAATGGGCGGTGGATGCCGACCACACCATCTACGTCAGCATGATCTACCACCCGCGCGACACCTGGTTCCACCTGAAGAAGACGGTGATCGACCTCGGCTGGTACGCCGTCACCCTGGTACGCGGGGAGAGATGACTCACTCCCACTCGATGGTCGCCGGGGGCTTGTTGGTGATGTCGTAGACGACGCGGTTGACCTGGTCCTTCATCGTGTTGGTGATGCGTCTGGAGATCCTGTCGAGGATGTCCAGCGGGATCCTGGCGAACTCTGCCGTCATACCGTCGATGGAACCGACCGCACGTATGACCACGGTCCTTCCGTACGCTCTCCTGTCGCCCTGGACCCCGACGGATTTGGACGGGAGCAGGGCGGCGAAGTACTGCCACGGGAGTTCCATCTTCCCTCCCTCGGCCGCCTTCCTTATCTCGTCCTCGACGATGAAGCATGCCTCGCGGACGATGGCCACGTTCTCCGGTGTCACCTCGCCGAGACATCTGACCGCCAGACCGGGTCCGGGGAAGGGCTGCCTCTCGGATGCCTTGATCCCGAAGTGCCTCGCGACCTTCCTGACCTCGTCCTTGTAGAGGTCCCTGAGCGGTTCGCAGAGCGTCATCCCCATGTCCTTGGGCAGTCCGCCCACGTTGTGATGGGACTTGATGGTGTCCCTGACGCCGTCGCCGGACTCGATCCAGTCGGGCGCTATCGTACCCTGTACCAAAGTGCCAGCACCGAAGGCCTTGGCCTCCTTCTCGAAGACGCGGATGAAGGTCTCGCCTATGGCCTTCCTCTTCGCCTCGGGCTCGGTGAGCCCTGCGAGCGCGGAGAAGAACGCCTCCCCCGCATCGACGATCTTGAAGTTGAGGTCCATGGACGCGAACATGTCGCGGACCTCCTCGGTCTCGCCCTTCCTCATCAGTCCGTTGTCCACGTAGACCGCGAGGAGCCTGTCGCCCAGTGCCTTGCTCGCGAGGACAGCCGCCACCATGCTGTCCACTCCTCCCGAGCATGCGATGATGGCCTTACCGGGAACGCTCTCCCTTATGGCCTCCACCTGTTCGTCGACGAATCTCTCTACCTTAAACACTGGAAGACACCTCTGCTGAATCCTTCTCCACCTTGTCCGCCATCTCCTTCCTGTAGGCTTCCATGCCCTTGACCAGTTCGGGATGCTTGACGGACAGGATCTGCGCTGCCAGGATCGCGGCGTTGTCGCCTCTGTCCAATCCGACGGCGGCCACCGGGATCCCCGGAGGCATCTGGACTATTGACAGGATGGCATCGAGGGTCATCTTTCCGCTGACCGGGACTCCGATCACGGGTCTGACCGTGAATGATGCTACCACTCCGGGAAGCGCCGCGGACATTCCCGCGATGGCAACGAAGACCTCGGCGTCCGATCCCTTGACGAGCTCCTCGACCCTGTGCGGGGTCCTGTGTGCGGATGCGACCGCTACCTCGTAGGTGATTCCGAACTTCTTGAAGATGGCCGTGGCCTTCTCCGCGACCGGCAGGTCGCTCTTGCTTCCCATGATGACAAGGACTTGTGGCATACGGGAAAAAGCGAGTGTTTGGATATAAATTTGAGCAGTAGACTCACTGGTTCCTGGAGCGCTCCCAAGCCCACGCGGTGGCGACCGAATCCCTCAGCGTGTGCTTGGGCACCCATCCGAGGACGCGCTTCGCCTTGGCGTTGTCCGCCACGAGTGTGGCGGGATCGCCGGGACGTCTGGCACATATATCCACGGGGATCTTCGACCCGACGACCTCCTCGCAGACGGAGAACACCTCCTTGACAGTGGAACCGTCGTTGGTGCCGAGATTGAAGAAGTCGGTCCTGCCTCCGTCCATCAGATACTTCAGAGCGAGGACGTGCGCTTCGATCAGATCCTCTATGTCGATGTAGTCCCTCACGCAGGTACCGTCCCTGGTCGGGTAATCGGTACCGAACATCGAGAACGGTTTGCCCTCTCCGACCTTCGACTTGAGCACGTTGGGGACCAGATGGGTCTCCGGCTCGTGCCATTCCCCTATCATGCCGGAAGCATCCGCCCCGACGACGTTGAAATAGCGCAGCCTGACGCTCCTTAGACCGTATGCGCGGTCGTAGTCGTCCATGATCCTCTCCACCATGAGCTTGGTGTTCCCGTATGGGTTGATCGGCTTCTGGGGGTGGCCCTCGTCTATCGGTACGTATTCCGGCTCGCCGTACGTCGCGGCCGTGGAGGAGAAAACGATCCTCTTCACACCCGCGTCCAGCATGGCCTTCAGGAGGTTCAGGGTGCCGTAGACGTTGTTGAAGTAGTACTTCTGCGGGTCCTTCATGGACTCCGCCACCTGCGAATAGGCTGCGAAATGCACCACCGCTTCTATCTCGAATTCAGAGAACACCTTGGCGATGGACGCGGGATCCTTAAGGTCCCCCTGTCTGAAAGCGACCAGCCTGCCGGGTGTGTCCGCTCCGGAAAGCGTATCGATGGTCTCCTGATGTCCGAGCTCGAGGCTGTCGAACACGACGACGTCCTTTCCGTCCCTCAACAGGCGCAGGACGCAATGGCTCCCGATATAACCCGCTCCGCCGGTGACTAGAATCATACCGTGCGAACCGGCCTCTCGATAGATAATAGTTTAGTCTGCAGTCGGTGACAACGTCAAATGACGACAGGACGATAACGATTGGCGGTCTGTGACAGTTCACGAATCAACTATACCGAAAAGGATGTCCCAGACGAGATTCAGTATATAAAGAAAAACGCTAATTGGATTAATAATCCAAACATATTGGTATTTATACCCGAATCCGAACGGCATTTAAAGGAACACTAAATACTTAAATATGAAGTGCAAGAATATCCTCACCGACGTCTGACGCGAGGCAGTCTTATGGAATACTTAGGAGAAGTGGAGACCGTTACGCACGATGGCAAGATCATCGTCAGAGCCGTTTCCACACCAGATGTCAACAATGCCGTGTTCGACAGCCACGAACGCAAGATCGGCACCGTGAAGAGGGTCTTCGGACCTGTGGATTCCCCATACGTGACCATATTGCCTACATCGAAAGGGAATCTCAACGGCCTCTTACAATCCAAAACATACTACAAGGGAGAGAACAGAGATGGCAAAGGCAAGGGAAGGCGCGGAAGAAATTGAAGTATGCCCCGAGTGCGGAGGCAAGCATTTCAGCCGCGACTACAACAGGGGAGAACTCATCTGCGAACAGTGCGGAGCGGTTCTCGATGACAAGTTCATCGACCAGGGGCCCGAATGGAGGTCCTTCGATGCCGAACAGGGCGAGAAGAGGGCACGTACCGGTGCTCCGATGACTTATACCATCCACGACAAGGGACTCTCCACCGAGATCTCGTGGAAGAACAAGGACAGCTACGGAAAGAGCATCCCCACCAGGAACAGAGCCCAGCTCTACAGGCTGAGGAAATGGCAGAGAAGGATCCGTGTCTCCAACGCTACCGAGAGGAACCTCGCGTTCGCACTCTCCGAGCTGGAGAGGATGGCATCCGCCATGGGCCTCCCCAGGAACGTCAGGGAGACCGCTGCGATGATCTACAGGAAGGCAGTCACCAAGAACCTGATCAGGGGAAGGTCCATCGAGGGAGTCGTGGCCGCATCGCTCTATGCAGCATGCAGGCAGTGCGGAGTCCCCAGGACGCTCGACGAGGTCGCACAGTCCAGCCGTGTCGGCAGGAAGGAGATCGGCCGTACCTACAGGTTCATGACCCGCGAACTCAAGCTCAAACTGATGCCCACCAAGCCCCAGGACTACGTCCAGAGGTTCTGCTCCGAGCTCAAGCTCAACGGAGAGGTCCAGAGCAAGGCCGCGGAGATCCTCAAGGACGCTTCCGAACAGGAGCTGACCTCCGGACGCGGACCCACCGGTGTCGCCGCGGCGGCAATCTACATCTCCTCGATCCTCTGCAACGAGCGCAGGACCCAGAGGGAGGTGGCGGATGTGGCCGGAGTCACAGAGGTCACCATCAGGAACAGATACAAGGAGCTCACCGAGAAGCTCGGTATCGTCATCCAGCTCTAAACACCAAACGCGGGGTACACCCCCGCACCCTTCTTTCTTCGGAACTTCAAGGTCTGAACCACTTGAATTCCATGTACTCGGTGCCGGAATCGGTGACCCTGCAGAACAGGAACTCCTTCTTGACACCGCCGGACAGCCTGACGGCGCGGGCGATCTCCGGCCACATGGTCGTGTTGTCCTCCGATACCACGTGGACCAGGTATCTGGCGTGGCATTTGTCCGGGGACCCCTCGTACAGCCTGAAATGGGTACCGTACTTGAAACCGGTCTTGACGATCAGACCCTTGCGCCTGAGGTCCGAATACGCACGAAGGCGGAGGTCGAACTCATCCTGCACGGACCTGCCGAACTCCTTCAGGGAATCCATAGGGATCTCCGAACCGTCCGCACTGCGGACGGAAAGGCAGCCCTTGCCCATCAGATAGCATGCCTCGATGAGGGACAGCTGCAGGGCGTCGGCGATCATCTTGCCGTAGAACCCGGATGCGAGCTTGTCCGAACCCTTCCCGTCGAAGACGAACACGCGGTCGCGGACCAGTTCCCCTACCACAGTGCCAGACACCGAACCGTCCACCTTCCCGGACGGATCGCGCTTGTTCATGATGTAGTACGTCAGGTCCCCTTCCTCGTCGACCACGCCGTACAGGAGGTCCTTCCCCTTGCGGGACGCCTCCTCGATGTCGCCGTCGAAGGTACCGATGTCGGAGGCGGAACGCTCGCTGACCGCTTTGAGATAGAACTGGGGCGCGGAGTGCATTATGGTCTTCCCGCGCTCGTAGACGGACATGTCGAAGGGGCCCTCGTCGTTCTTGACGATGCATCCCCTCTGCCTGATGTCCCTGTAGACGATGTACTTGATATCGAAGTCCCCGCACCTTGACGACGAATAGCCGAACATGTCCTCGAAGGTCAGCTCCTTCCCGTCGCGGACCACCTTGAGCCTGCCGCATTCCACCAGATAGCAGGCCTCGATCAGGTCCAGTTCGAAATCGCGCTTCACAGGATAACCGTAGTTCCCCCTGTTGTAGAACTGACTCCCTTCCCTCTGTTCGAGGAAGACCGCGTCATCCTTCAGGACTCCGACCATGGTTCCGATTAGAGGACGTGGGTATATATGAGTTGTCAGCGATTGCTCTGACGATAAAGGATGAGGATCGCCTTCGTTACGGACAGCTACCACCCGACCATCGACGGGGTGGTGACCATCGTCGACATCATCAGGGATTCCCTTGTGAAGCTGGGCCACGAGGTCTTCATCATCGCTCCGGACCCGGGGGAGAAGGACAGGATCGAGGGAGTCTACTACTTCCCCGCGATAAAGTACCGCGCGTACGAGGGATACTTCCTCCCCATATTCCCGTCGAACAAGATCGAGGTCCTGGAGAAGATTAACCCCGACGTGATACACGTCTACGGGATAGCCGTCATGGCCCTGAAGGGATACATCGCGGCATACACGCTCAAGAAACCCTACGTGCTGACCATGACGACCATGGTCACCGATACGCTGGAGTACTACTTCCCCGTCAAGCTCCCGCCGGACTTCGTGGGTGTTGTGGAGAAGCTTGCATGGTTCTACATCAGACAGGTCCTGAACCACTCCAGCGCGGTCATCACCCATACGCAGCCCATCATGGACGAGCTGAAGGCCCACGGCATAAGACCGAAGGACGAGAGGATCATCCCCGCAGGCATAGACATCGAGACGTTCAGACCTCTGGACGATCCGATGGCGAAGCGCAGGGAGCTCGGGATCGAGGGCAAGAAGGTACTCATGCACGTGGGAAGGATCTCCTACGAGAAGCACATCGACGACATCGTGCGGGCGCTGTCCAGATTCGATGATGATACCGTCATGGTCATCGTCGGGGACGGACCGGCAAGGAAGGATGTGGAGGCTGTGGTAAAGGAACTGCATCTGGAGGACAGGGTCACGTTCACGGGATTCGTCGACAGGACCGACCTTCCCGCACTGTACAACTGCGCGGACGTCTGCATATCCTGTTCGAGGTTCGAGACGCAGGGCCTGAGCATCATGGAGGCCATGGCCTGCAGGAAGCCCGTGGTCTGCCCCAACGCAAGGGCGTTCTCGGTGATCATCACCGACGGCGTGGACGGATTCCTGTTCGACGGGGACGGAGGGGTCGACGAACTCACGGAGGCCATCAAGAGGGCCCTGGAATGCGACGATTCCGTCAGACAGAACTCCATGGAGACCGCCAGATCGTACTCGGAAGAGAACTGCGCCAAGATGCTTCTGGACCTCTACGGGGACGTCATAGCGGCCAAGCAGGCCAAGCTGGCCGAGAAGAAGAGATGAGCCCCGGGATCCGCCCGGACCCATTATCGATTGAACAAAGGAAGGAACGCCAAATCGGGCATATATAGATAGTTTTTTATAGAAGAATTGACATCTATACCATAGTTGTTAACCAAAAGTTAACAACCAGAGGATGAAAGAGATGGACATAGACATGATCCTTTCGATGGTCAGTAACCCGACCAGAAGGAGGATCCTCGAAGCACTGGTCAGGGAACCATGCTACCCGCTCCAGCTATCCAGGGAGATAGGTGTGAGCCAACAGGCGATCATGAAGAACCTCGACCTGCTCGAGAAGAACGGCATGGTCGTCAGCCATCAGGTGACCAGCACGATGGGGCCGATGAGGGCCATGTACGCCCCCACATCGGAGTTCACATTGGTCATAGACATGCGCAACCGCATGTTCGTGGCCAACATAATCGAGGAAGAGGAGAACGGCGTACAGGATGAGATACCGAACACCGAGAATCTCGACAGTGCCAGAGAGGAGATCGCACAGATCGACAGGGAGATAGAGGCCCTTGAGAGGGAACGCTCCGCCCTGGTAAGGAAGAGGGAACAGCTGATATCCTCGGCCATGTCCAAGCTGGGCAGCGACATGACCTACGGCCACAGAGACCTGATGTATCAGCTGCTCAACAGACCCAGCGAGCCCACCGAGGAAGTACTCCGTGACATGGACGAGGGCCGCGGGAGCATGAAGAAGAAACTGGCCGAAATCGACAACGCGATGAGGCAATGACGCTAACAGGAGGAATAAAAATGACCAATGAGAAAGCACTGAAAGTAGCCGAACTCAAGTCCGGCGAAGCAGGAAGGGGAATCACAAGGATCGACCCGAGCATCATGGACATCCTCGGAATAAAGGTAGGGGACATAGTCCAGATCGACGGTACGAAGAAGACCGTCGCGAAAGCGCTCAGGGGCGGTCCCGAAGACGAGAACAAAGGAATCATCCGTATCGACGGGTCCACCAGACGCAACGCGGGGACCAGTATCGATGAGAGGGTCGATATCAAGAAGATAACGGCGAAGGACGCCACCAAGATCACCTTCGCTCCCACCGAACAGCTGCGCATACAGGGCGGCGAGGAGTACCTCAGACAGGTGATGGAGGGCCGTGTATTCGCCAAGGGCGATACGATCACCCTGAACGTGATGGGCAACAAGATAGACCTCATCGTCAACTCGTTCGCACCTTCATGCGACGCGGTGATAATGACCACACAGACGCAGGTCAAGATCAACGACAAGCCCGCGGAGGGCGGAGGCGACGTGCCGAAGGTGTCGTACGATGACATCGGCGGACTGGACAACGAGATCAAGAAGATCAGGGAGATGGTAGAACTCCCGCTGAGACACCCGGAGCTCTTCAAGAGGCTGGGAGTGGAAGCACCTAAGGGAGTCCTCCTCCACGGACCGCCAGGAACCGGTAAGACCATGCTCGCGAAAGCTGTCGCCGGCGAGACGAGCAGCAACTTCACCTACATCGGAGGGCCGGAGATCATCGGAAAGATGTACGGAGAATCCGAGGAGAAGCTGAGGAACATCTTCAAAGAGGCGGAGGAGAACGCACCGAGCATCATCTTCATCGATGAGATCGATTCCATCGCACCCAAGAGGGACGAGAGCCAGGGAGAGGTCGAGAGAAGGATCGTCGCACAGCTGCTGGCACTTATGGACGGACTGAAGTCCAGAGGCAAGGTGGTCGTGATCGGTGCTACCAACAGGCCCAACTCCATCGACGAGGCGCTCAGGAGACCCGGCAGGTTCGACAGGGAGATCGAGATCAACATCCCGGACAGGGACGGAAGGTTTGACATCCTGCAGATCCACGCAAGGGGAATGCCCCTGGCGGACGATGTGGACCTGAACAAGCTGGCCGACCTCACCCACGGATACGCCGGAGCGGACCTGTCGGCACTCACCAAGGAGGCAGCGATGGCAGCACTCAGGAGGGTGCTGCCCGATGTCGACCTGGAGTCCGATGAGATCCCGAAGGAGACCCTCAACAAGATAGAGGTGAGGTGGGAGGACTTCGTCCAGGGACTGAAGGAGATGCAGCCCTCGACCCTGAGGGAGGTGCTGATCGAGAAGCCCAACGTGAGATGGGACGACGTCGGAGCACTGGAGGACGCCAAGCAGGAGCTCAAGGAGGCCGTCGAATGGCCGCTGAAGTACGGCAAGGTTTTCGACCACATGAACGCCAAGCCCCCGAGAGGCATACTGCTCTACGGTCCCCCGGGAACCGGAAAGACCATGCTGGCGAAGGCAGTGGCCACCGAGTCCGAGGCCAACTTCATCTCAGTGAAGGGGCCGGAGTTCCTCAGCAAATGGGTGGGTGAATCCGAGAAGGCCGTGAGGGAGACGTTCAGGAAGGCGAGGCAGGCATCGCCCTGCGTGATCTTCATGGACGAGATAGACTCCATCACCTCCGAGAGGGGCAGCGGGTCCGACAGCCACGTCACCGAGAGGGTGATCTCGCAGCTGCTGACCGAGATGGACGGTCTCTCCGCGCTCAACGACGTCATCGTCATCGCGGCGACCAACAGGCCGGACATCATCGACCCCGCACTGCTGAGGCCGGGAAGATTCGACAAGAGCATCTACATCGGCACACCGGACGAGGAATCGAGGAGGAAGATCTTCGAGATCCACACCAAGAGCAAGCCCCTGGCGGACGATGTGGACCTGGCCAAGCTGGCCAAGGACTCCGACGGATACACCGGAGCCGACATCGCTGCGGTCTGCAACGAGGCGGTCATGGGTGCCGTCAGGGAACTGGTCAAGTCCGGGGCCATGCCCTCCGACGAGGAGATCGACAAGTGCCAGGTGCACATGTCCGATTTCGAGAGGGCGATGGGGAAGCTCGGACCCAAGGTCCGCGAGAACCTGAAAGCATACGGAATGAACAAGCAATGAAACGATAACAAGAAGGCGAGAAAATGAACGACGATCTGTGGAACAGCATATTCGGAGACTTCGGCGACATCGAGAGAAGATTCGAAAGGATGTTCTCTGAGCTGTCGAAAGGCAACGGCAAGACATACGGATACACGATGTATCAGGGTCCCGACGGGATCCCGCACGTGAGGGAGTACGGCAACTCCGTGGGCACCTGCTCACCGATGATCAGCGCATCGGAGAAGGAACCCTTCACCGACGTCACCAGGAACGGCGACAAGGTGTCTGTGGTCGTGGAGCTCCCCGGCGTGAGGAAGGAGGACATCGTGCTCGAGGGCAACAAGTCCTCCCTGCAGGTATCGGTGGACACCGAGAACAAGAAGTTCAGGAAATCCATCGCTCTGCCCTGCGAGGTGGACGAGGACTCCGCCCACGCGGAGTACAACAACGGCATCCTCGAGGTCAGCCTCAACGCCAAGAATCCCATCGGATCCGGAAAGCGGATTGCCATCGCATGACCCTCCGACCGGGCACTCCGTGCCCGGCAAACCATTTACGGCACATCGGTGCATCCCAACCCCATTCTGAACGATGTGCCGGAACATTTCCATTCCATGAAGCGGTCCGCCGGCGGCAGGATCGGGAACGGGTAAGAAATAAAAAAGATAAGACGGAGGGGGTGACCCCTCCAGTTCAGTGTTTCCTTCCGAAGGCGAAGACCGCGCCGACGGCCGCGACGGCAATGGAGATGGCCAGGGCGTAGAAGATCGGCTGTATTCCGCCGTCCTCAGCGTCTGCGACGGGGTCGAACGCGGACTCCTCAGCGATCACGTAGTACGAGAAGTGGTCCGTCTCGAAGGTGATCGTGTGGTTGACCATGTCGTACACGGTGACCCTCTTGTAGACCGTTCCGTCATCATCGATGAAGAACACGGTGATGCTGAGCGGGTTCTCGCCCTCCCTGAGCTCGTAAGGCACCGTGACGGTCGCCTTTCCTCCGAGGTCCCTGCCGGTGTTCACGCCGTTGATGCTCGCGGTGAGCTGGACGACCTTGTGGTCGCCGACCACCCTCTGCTGTGCGGCGGTAAGGGTACCGGCGTAGTTGGAGATGCTGAACTCGATGGAGTCGCTGTCGTCCGCGGCCTTCGACGAGAGGTGCGAGGCGATGTCGGAATCGATCTTGATGGTTCCGACTCCCGCCTTCACCGCGAAGGAGGCGTTGCTCTCACCGACCGAGGCCATGGAGGACGCGGGCACGCTGATGTTAGCCTGGTTCTCGGTACCTGCGGTGGCATCGACCGTGACGGTCTTCTCCACGCTGATTCCGGACTTGACCGCCTCCGCTGCATCCGACACGATGTCAAGCTGCTTCACGGCGGTGGCGATGTCCTCCGCGCTGACTGCGACATCCTCGGAGTCCGTTCCGGAACCGATGACCGCCGCGGCGGACGAGGTCTCGTTTCCGTTCTCGTCCACCTTGATGTTAGCGGTGGTGCTGACGTCGGAGGTCTTCGAACCGATCTCCATGGTCACATCCGCGGTCTGGATCTCGTCGGTGCTGCCGTATGTCACGGTCTGGGTCTTGTTGATGGTCTCCTCCTCGGACTCGCTGTTGGAGATCTCGGTCTCGGTGGATCCCACGGTCTGTCCGTACTGGTCCATGACCGTCTCCTTGATTGTCTCGATGGATGTCTGGTAGGTGCCGTCCTCGGTGAATGCGGTATCCCTCTCCAGGATCTGCGTTCCCTCGTCGCTCACCGTCGTCTCGGTGACCTTTCCGTTCTCCTCCACGATCGTGGTGGTGGAACCGTCGTCGTTGACGCGGGACTCGCCGACCTTGAAGAGGGCGTTGCTCACCGCGTCGCCGGTGACGGAAGCGATCTGCTCCCATCCGACGAATACGAAGGTCTGGTCTCCCTCGGTGTATCCCTCGGGCACTTCCATGGGGTACCTTACGGGCGAACCGTACGTGGCGGTGTAGGTACCTACCTGTGTTCCGTCGTGGTTCAGGAAGATGATCGTGTACGACCGGATGTTCGAGGTGAACACCGCGTCGATCACCGTGTCCGCGGTGATCCTCGTACCTTCTCCGGAGCTCCACTCGCAGGCATAGGTGTACTGGGCATCCGCCGCCTTCGCGGGCACTGCCGGGATCTCATCGGCGGTCAGCGCGTGGTCGAACTCGCATCTGAGGGTGTCGACTACCACATCCCCGTTCCTGAAGGTGACCGTGTAGTACCTTACGGACTGGTCGAACTGCGCGATGAACGTGCGATCAGATACTGCGGTCATTCCCTCCGTGAAGCCGTCCCATCCGGTGAAGGTGTAGACGGTGTCGTCGGTCATGTAGCTCAGATCGCCCTCCGGGGCCTCGATGACGGTACCGGAGACCAGGGTCTTGGTGGATACCACGGTGCCGTTCGAGATGAAGACGACCGTGCAGGGCACATCCGCGGTGCCTCCCATGGCCGCCTTGAGGACCATATCGTCCCTTATGATGAACGGCGCGCTTACGAACTCTCCGTCCGCGGTCCAGCCGAGGAACTCGCGTCCGGGGGCCGCGGTGACCTCCGGGAGGGACAGCACGATGTCGCCCTCGTGGCGTACGGTATCGGCGGCATCGGTGATGCAGTCGTTTCCGAAGACGAACGAGAGCGTGACCTTCTTCACATCGGTGCGGACGAATCCCGCCTCGAGAGTGATGGGCTCGGTGACGGCGCATTCGCTGACGATCCTCATACCGTCGACCCATCCGACGAACCTGTAACCGTCCTTGGCGGTGACCTCGGGCAGTTCGATGCTCTCCCGGTAGCCTGCGGCGACGGCCCTGGTGTCGCATGTTCCCTTGTCAGCGTCCGTGACGAAGGTCACGAGGAAGGTCACCCTCTCGATTATCGGGGTGATGACCGTCACCGGCACACCGCTGTATGTTCCGTCGGGCAGCGGGACCCATACGGGCTCGTTCACCGACTGTTCGAGATCCGCCATCATCCACCCTGCGATCCGCTGTCCGCGGTATACGGGGACCGAGGCCCTGTTGCCTTCGGGCATCAGGACCTCGGTGCCGTCGACCGTGAAGCTGGTGACCTGATATTGCGACCATACGTTGTCATTCCACCACAGGATCAGGACACAGGTCTCGACAGCATACAGGCTGATGTCCTCCGTTATGGGTTCGCCGCCGTACCTTACGGTCCTCTCGGCATCCCTGTAGTACAGGTAGTTCTCCGAGTCCGTCATGAACGACGAGCCTTTGCTCTGATGGAGGACATCGGTACTTCCGTCGGGATAGTGGACGGTGATGTCGACGTAGGGGATCCATTTGGCATAGAGGGTGACGATTCCGTCGACCGCGTAGGTGCCTACCATACCGCTGTTTGCCGGGACCGTGCATCCCTCGTCGAGATACCATCCGCCGAAGTCGTAACCGCCGCGGCTGATCGATGCGGTGTAGCGGTTCAGATAGTCGTCGAACCATACGTCCTCCCTGTCCTGGACGGACACGGCGTCCGCTCCGGTGACGTACCTGACCGTTACCTTGTCCCTGACGAGCTGTATGTCCGCCGGGACAATGTTGCCGGTGAGCTCCACCCTGCGGCTGGAGGTTCCGTCGCTGAATCTGTGCCTGTCGGGTGCCGAGAGCGTGAACGATACGGTCGTATCATCCACGGACACATCGGAGATTCCGAAAGCGAGTTCGTAGAAGTTCGTTCCGCCCTGCTGGTTCACGTAGTACCTCGCAGCGGTGTATTCCACGATGGTCGTGGAGACCCTGGACGGCAGCAGCACCACCTTTTCCGCATCTCCGTGGAAATAGGAGACGCCTCCGGGCAGGAACACGACGTCGGCCTGGACCGTGTGCAGCCTGACGGATACGGTTCCGGGATCGACGATGACGACGATCGGGGATGCGTTACCGCTGACCGATGCGTACACCAGACTCTTCGCGATGTAGTGTGAGGTGACCCCGCCCTCGGTCTTCACGTATGTGCCGAGCTCGGTGTTCTCAGCAACGGAGAGATCGATGGCCTTGCCGATCCACAGGTCCGGGAAGTACATGTCCCTGTATACGGTGCTGACAGGTCCTTCGATGGATACCGAACATATGGTGCTGTCCGGCGTGATCTCGCCGAGAAGGGAGGTAACGTCCCTTCCTCCGGTGACGGAGGTGATTCCGCAATCGTTGAGTTTCGAGAACAGGATGCCGCTCACACCGTCCGGGACCGCCAGTTCGGAACCGTTTCCGGTCTTCCATGCGAAGATGATCATACCGTTCTCGGTGAGGGCGTTGAAGTCACCCGCATCTATGACGGCATACGTCCTGTTGCCCTGCTGGACCTCGAATGTCACCGCGGACAGGTCCAGATATCTTGAGAGATAGTCCATCGTCATGGGCGTGCTGTAGCAATACGTCATGCCCACCGGGATTGTGTAGACCGGACCGCTGCCGTACAGGCGCAGGAACGCCAGCCTGGTCAGAAGGGTGTTGTAGCCGCCCTCGTTGACCGCCGAGAATTCGGTGTTTCCGTTCTCCACGGTGACGAATCCTACCCTGTCCAGCATGTTCGGGCTGTTCAGTCTGGTAACGGAGGAGGGGAGGGTGTAAGCCATTCCGTCATCCTCTCCGTACACGCCGTAGAGGGTGCCCGAGATCACCAGACTGCTGTAATAGCTGCCCTGGGGGTTGTACACTCTGATCAGAGGGTTGATTCCGTCGGCCTCCAGGTGGGTGATTCCGCGACTGCTGAGCATTGCAGTCAGTTCGTATGTCGAGCACTTGAGGTCGGACGGTACGGTGTACTGCCCTGTCGTAGAGGTCCCGATGAACGCGAACAGCTGTCCGTCGGCCTTCATGACTGTCTTGATGCCGCCGTCTCCGGAATAACCGGCGACGCGGATGCTGGCACTGTGGGAATAGATGTCCGTGATGCGGTCCCAGATACTGCAATCCGTGATCTCCACGCCCTCCGGCACCTCCATGTATCCTCCGGGGAAGGACCAGCCGTAGCTGCCGATGGAGACCGTTCTCACGGGATACGTGACATCGTCGACCGTGACGGTGGAGGGAATGCCCGTTCCGTCATAACTGATGACCTTCGCACAGACCGTTCCGTCGACCTTGTAGAGGTAGAACTCGGCGTTTCCGCTGGTGGACAGTCCGTCTCCGGTCCCGCTGTATGACTGGTGGGAGCCCACGAAGGCCCCTGCGCAGCTGATGGCGCGGGGCTCGACGTTGCTGGCCCTGGATACGATGTCCTCCGCCACCGCGATATCGGCGCACGTCGCCGAGTTGGCGCGTATGGTGCCGATCCTGCTGTCGTCATCCAGGTCCAGGATGGACAGGTCGAAGTACGTATAGCTCGTTGTTCCGATAGTGCCTATGTCGCCGTGCACGGTGAGCGTCAATCCGTTGCCGGCATTGCCGGAATTGATACCGGCGATCGTCCTTATGCCGCCGTTGAAGACCACGCTCTCCAGATTCTGACAGCCGTAGAACGCGGAGGGATCCACGGACCCGACCTCGTTCTCGAAGACTATGCTCCTGAGGTTGGACGGGAGGGTCGCACTGGGGGATGAGACCACGTTTCCGATCTCGCCGGTGAACGTGATCGTCTCCACCATCTCGCCGATCCTCGAATCGATGTTCAGGGTGCCGAAGCTGTACGGGACCACCACGTTGGTACCGGTGAACCTCGCATCGTTCGGCAGTCTGGCAACGACTTCCTTACCCTGCTCGTACCATGTGACGATCTGGGACCAGGATACCGATGCGTCGTTGACGAACTCGATGTGGGTGATACCGGGGTTCCTCTCGAGGAACTCCAGCATCTGTCCCGTATTGGAGACGTTGTAGATGCTCCTGAGGCTCTGGGTGTTGGTCGGATTGATATCATAGTAGTAGTAACTGTTGCGGGGCAGCCACAGGCTCTCGACACCCTGGATGGACTGCAGATAACAGCCATCCGAGATGCTCAGCCTGCTGGTCGTACAATAGTGGAGATCCACTGTCACCGAGTTGGCGATGTACGTCACCCCGCCCACGGTGATGGACGTCGATACCCTGTAAGAGGACTTATCCGAGGTGAATCCCTCCAGTGCCAGATCGCTGCTGATGTATCTGCCTGATGAGTTGTTCCATCCGGTGGTGTAGATGGCACCGTCATCCGCGACCGCATAGAACGCACCGACCAATCCGCCGTAAGGGGAACCCGAGGAACGCTCCATCGGGATGCCCCTGTATACGATGCTCCGGGGGAGGTCCGATTCTTTGCCGTAATTCAGGCCGGTGGCCGTGATCAGCGTATCGACACAGCCGAGCCCGCTTACCGTACTGGAGTAGTTCGCACCGCTCATGTCGAGTATTCCAACAGAATTGGCCGTAAGAAGGGCGACGCCGGAGAAGATGGAGGGCTTGTTGTCCCCTACCGAATAATAATCCAACGGATGCGTGAATCCAATGAGCTTTCCGCCTACGGTCCATATCGCCCCTTCACCATCAACGGTGCACAGCTCGCTGCTGTTGATTCCGAATGAGCTGGCAGGGACGAACCGGCTGCCGTCGACGGTAACGGAACCCACTCCGGGCAGGGATGATGAATAGATGCGGTTCGCAACGGACGAAGGTACTTCGAGCGTACCGACGGTCGTGTTGAACAGGTTATTGATGCCGTTGACGGTGAATGTCTTTCCGTAGAAGGTCACCCTGTCCGGAACCGTATAGGACGGTCTGCTCTCCGTGAACCCTGCAACGGTCGCATAGTAGTATGTGTTCTCTATCGGCTGTCCGTTCACGTCGTAACTCGTGTATGACGATGTGCGGAGCGAATAGACGATTCCGTCGATCTGCTGCACGAACTCGAATACGGCAGGATCCAGGAGCATACTGGAACTACTGGAATATACCTCGGTCAGGTTGTGCACCACGATCTTCGAGGGCCCGTTGAGGTTGCGCAGGGTATAGGGGGTGACAGGCGCCTCTATGACAAGCCTCTGTACGCCGTCCGTGTCGATGTAGGAATTCACCTGCACCGGATACGTCATACCGTCATAGGTCACTGCGACGGGGATCGTGACTTCGGTCCCGGACGCACTGACGGGTATGGCGTATTCGTAGTCGTAGTAGTTCATTCCGTCGTATCTGCTGGATTTGCTGATGACGTATCCTACACCGTCGACCTCGAATTCCGCCACGCGGTATCCTCCGCCTCCGAACATTTCCTCGAGACCGTCGAAGTAGCTGGAAAGTGCGGCGTTCTCGTCGTCCGAGTTCAGGGACGCGTAGTAGCGGTCCCCTGCCTGCATCACGTACAGACTGTAGCCCATATCCGTGACTACGTACCTCTGTATGTTCTCGGGCATCTCGAGAGTATCGACGATTCTGCGCAGCTGGGTCTTATCATCGGTGTTGATAGATTTATCCTTCCAGTCCATGTAGTACAGGACGTTGGGACTGTCCTTGTAATCCGCCAGGCCGTTGTACAGCGAGCGGAGGAATCCTGCGGAGGAATCGTATGTCTCCTCGGAGATGAAGTATCCGAACGGTTCCAGGATGGCCTGTGCTCCGAAATAGCCGGGCATCGTGGAGATCACTTCGAATTTCTGTTTGAAGAGATCGTAGGTCCCCCTGTCGATCTCGATGCCCATCAGGCTCAGGATCGGCTGCATGTCATCGTATGAGGGGAGCGCTCTGTCCCTCACGGCCGAGATCAGGAGGCCGCACTGGGATTCGGTGAGACCGAATCCGAGGGCCTCGGACACGCCGTAGAGAGTGGACGCGGTCATATCGGGACCGAGCTGGGAATAGAATTCCATGAGACTCTCGTAACCTTCCTCCGTGAGTTCGATGCCTTGGGTCTCCAGGGCGGCCCTGTAATCCTCATAGGTCACGCTGGACCTGTCCATGAGCAGACCGTCGAGGAGATTGTACTGACTCTCCGCGATGTCGATGCCCAGAGTCTCCAGGTAGGGCTGGACTGTGTCGTACGAACGGTTGGAGACGAGGTCGGAGTACATCTGTGCGAACACGTTGTACATATCCTCGTCCAGAGGGATGTAGAGCATTTCGAGGATGGGCGCGACGGCCTCATACTCGGGGAGCGTCCCCTCGTTGCAGCATGCCCTGATGACGTTGTACTGCTCCTCGCTGACGGGAAGCTCGTCGCCGTATGCGGCGTAGAACAGGTCGTATTCAGGGAGGACGCCGTCGTCAAGGAGCCCTCTGAGGACGGAATACTGGTCCTCGGTGAGGACTATTCCGGCCAGGACCATCGCCGATCTGAGATTGCCGTAGCTGAGGTCGCCGTTGAAGCACATGGTGAGTGCTCTGAATCCCTCGTACTGCTCCTCGCTGAACGGATATCCGTTCGCCTCGAACATGGATTCCATCATCTGGTACTCGGGCAGGGTCCTGTCCCTGATGGCAGCGGAAATCGCATCGTACTGCTCCCTGGAGATGTCCGCACCGAGTTTGTTCAGGATCGGGTATGCGGTGTCGTAGACGAGACCTTCCTGGGCCAGCGCCTTGAACAATCCGTAGAAGTCCGCATAATCCTCCTCGCTGACCCCGTATGCCGACAACAGGAGGGCAAGGGTTCCGGAAGGGATGTCGTATTCGAATGTGGCGTAGGTCTGGTTTATCTCCTTGGCCTCGCCCTTCTGCGGGTTCTCCGGAGCCGTGTCGACACGAGAAGCCTGGGACTCCATGGTCAGGAGGATGTCCGCACCCACATGCAGGGATTTGGTCGATTCCACGTTGGTGAGCATATCCATGAGCTCGGTGATCGAGTCCACTCCTGCCAGGGACAGGTTGCCTACAAGCTGCATGTCCATACGGGACTCGATGCGGTCGTCGCCGCAGTATACGAACGAGCCGTTGCCGGATTCCGCGTTGAATTCACCCGTGATACTGATGTTCAGACCGCCAGCCAGGGATGCGCCGCGGATCATGTCCCCGTCGGCGAATATGTTCAGTATCCCGTAAACGGTGGCCGATGCGTTATAGCGCGAATATGGCTCGACGCCTTCGGGCATGCCGGTAACGGAGGGGATGACATCGTTGAATTCGACACCGCCGGTCGCCAGGAACTTGACCTGGACGACGCGCTGTCCGCCCTCCGGCCCCAGGACCGAGACGTCCAGGGTCAGCTGGCCGCTCAGGCCCGTCAGGGTATCGCCGGTGGCCCCTGACAGGGTGGGATTGCTCTGAATGAGTTCAACGGCCTCCCTGAGCTCCCCGTTCTGGAACGCGGGCACGCTCTGGGGATCCACGCTCAGCAGGGCATCCCTGAGTAGCTTGTAAGAACTGTTTTTGTCCGTCACGATGTGGATGCCGAATCCGTCTCCGTCCTCCACACCGTCAAGGAAGAAACCGTACTCCCTTGATTCGGTCTCTGAGCTGTCGTCGGTGTCCTTGGGTACCGTCACGATCAGAGCCGTGCTCAGCAGTACTAAGACAAGTGCGACAACCGTCACGTACTTTGTATTCATGGCTTTATTATCTAGTTGCGTGAGTAATAAAACTAATCATTTATGCAGAAGAATATATATTGGCGTGTAGAAAAGGCATTTTCCGCTAAATACGGGTTTTTTACGGGTTTTTGGCACGGACATCCGATCGGTCCGTACTCTCCTGCATCCGCATATGATATGTGCTGGCACATTTCCGATACGCCGTTTCGGAGATTCGCGGCTGGGTATGCCCGACCAAAGTCCGTTAGCGGTTGGATAAGTATATTTGGGTGGAACGACATGCCCTATCATGGTACGCGAGGACCTGATAAACACGACAAGGGCCATATTGGCCAAAGCGGGTTATGACATATCCGCGCCGCTGTCTCTGCGCAGCGTATGCTTCGATGTCGTGGGAAGGAGGGGAAAGGACCTCCTGATCATCAAGGTACTCAGCAACGTTGATGCATTCTCCAGGGAGAACGCCGAAGAGATGAAGATACTGGCGGATGCACTCAGCGCGAGCCCCATCCTGATCGGGGAGAGATCCAGCTCGGGCGAGCTCGAAGCGGGGATCGTCTACTCCAGATTCAACATACCCATCCTATCCAACGACACGCTGGCGGACCACCTCCTCGAAGAGGTCCCGCCCTTCATATTCGCCGCACCCGGCGGACTGTACGTCAGATTGAACAACGACCTGCTCAAGGCAATCAGGGAGGACAGGGGCATCAGCCTCGGGACCCTGGCGGAGGTGGCTGGCGTTTCCAGACGCACCATCCAGATGTACGAGAGCGGGATGGGCGCCATGATCGATGCGGCCATGAGACTGGAGGAATACCTGGACGTCCCGATAATCGAACCGGTGAATCCGTTCGAATACAAATCCGAGAACAGATCCAGCGAGTACGAGATCCAGGGCATCGACAGGAGAACGGATTCCATCATACTCAACCACCTGCTGGACATCGGTTATTCCGTGACGCCGGTCACCAAGAGCCCGTTCGAGGCCCTCAGCAGGGACAAGAACATGATCATCGTCACCAGCCTGGACACCGACCGCGACAGCGTCAAGCGCAAGGCCATGGTGGCTTCGGACATCACCAAGATCACCGGAAGACCGTCGGTCATCATAGTCGAGAACAAGAGAGGGCTCGACGGACTCCGCTTCACCGCGGTAGTGACCAAGGACGAAGTGAACAAGATAGACGACAAGTCTGAGCTCACTGACATGGTGATGGCAAGGAGCAAGGTCGAATGAGATTCGACATCGGAGGATGCTCCGTCACGATTTTGCCCGTCATCAAAGGACTGGTCTCCGAATACGAAAGGGTATCCGAGGCCATCACCGACGAATACGACTGCATAGCGGTCGCCCTCGGCCTGGAGGAGATCGAGGTCATCAGGAACTCCGACGGTGAGGAATGGGAGTACGACCCCTCCAACCTGGACTCCGTCTATGCCCATCATCTGAAACAGTTCGGGGAGGTACAGGTGCCCGTTCCCGCCTTCAAGGCAGTGATCGATAAATGTGCCAGCATGGGAATTCAGCCCATGCCTCTCGATATGAACGACGAGGAATTCACCAAGATGTACTGCGACTGCGTAGGCACCATGGACCTTCTGAAGGAGAACAGGGTACTCAAGAAATCCATGAAGATGAAGTTCGATACGTCCTCCCCGGAGGCGTTCGTGAAGCAGTGGGACGACCTCGTGAACACGATCAAGGGTCAATATGCGGTGAGCCTCCGCAGGGAGGAGTACATCGCCAACCAGCTGACCGACCTCGCTAAATACAGGAAGAACGTCCTTGCCGTGATAGAATATGAGCGCACGGACGGTGTGCTCATCGAACTGGGGCTGAAATGACCTGCGAAAGATGCGAGGAATACACTGAGAAGGGGGCGAGATACTGCCCCTACTGCGGTTCGCCGCTGAACGGCAGCGCACCCTACCGCGACCCGTACCGCAGGCGCCGTTACGGATTCATATTCATAGCGGGACTGGTGGCCGCCATCCAGGGACTGCTGATCATGTTCTTCGAGATCACTGCGGCATGGGCCATGATGGGCAAGGTCCTGGACTACATGGCGGGCAGGAGCCTGACGCTCTACTACATCACCCCGCACCTGGAGGATCTGGTCACCGTCGGCGACGTAGGGGTCATGGCGATCTACGTACTCTTCACGATCACCGTGACGGCCTGCTTCGCCCTGATGATCTACCAGGCATACGTACGCGTCAGATCCAAAGGCGGGGACCTCAGCGCATTGGAGGATACCGCCGCATATGAGGTACCGGTCATAACCGGTCTCTTCCTCGGCTTCGAACTGCTGGGGATTCTGATCTTCCGTGCGACCGGCGGGGACGCCTCCGGAGCGGACGGTCTTGAGGACGGGGCGCGTTCCGCATTCACCCTGATGTTCGCATCGGTCTACGAGGAGATCCTCTGCCGTCTGCTGCTGCTCGGTCTCCCGTGCCTCATCATCGCCCTTCTGCTGGGAAGGAAGGACTGCCCCCGCTGGAAGTATCTCTTCGGAGGGATGAAGTACGAGAGATGGATGATCGTGTTCATCGTGTTCTCCGCGGCCATGTTCGGCATGGCCCATCTCGACAACTGGGGATCTTGGAAGTTCGTCCCGACCTTCCTGTTCGGCCTGGTGGAGGGATATCTCTTCGTCAAATACGGACTGCACGCGACCATCGCGATGCACTTCATAAACGACTATCTGGACTCCAGCAGATGGGCGTACGATACCTTCGCCATCTTCGTACTGGGGATTCTTGCAGTCGGATTCTGCGCCCTCCCCTACCTCGTCAGGTACGGAAGCAGGATCTATGCCCGCATCAAAGAGGACATAGCGCTCCTGAAGGGCACCGAGGTCAAAGAAGACGAGTGAGCCTGTCCTGGGACTCCGCGGCCGACTCCATACTGTTGGCCTCTATGATGAAGCGGCCCTTGTAACCGGACAGCATCTTCAGGCACGCTGGCATATCTATGTTCCCGTCCCCGACGGTCAGGTGCTGGTCGGACTGTCCGTCGTTGTCGTGGATGTGAACGTTGCGTATCCTCCCTCCCAACACCGAGGGGATCTCCTCGAGCTGCCCCGTGGTGTTTGCGTGGCCTATGTCGAAGCACACGGGAAGCGGGGTACCGTCCACCAGGTCGGCCAGTTCCTCGGCGGTGTGGGCCAGGAAGAACTTGAATCCGGGCATGTTCTCGACACAGAGGTTCACTCCGCAGTCCTCGGCCATGCGGCCCAGGGTCTTCAGGGAACGCTTCGCGTTCGCAATGGATCTCTCCTCGAACCCTTTGACGACCAGGGAATACATCCCCGGATGGATGGTAACGGTATCGATGCCGAGCTCGGCGGAGATGTTCATGATCTTGATCAGCTCGATGACGGACGTCTCGCGGACGGACTCGTTGAGCGATGCTATGTTGATGTCGGCGAACGGCGCGTGTACCGAGAAGGTCATGTTGTAGGAGCCCATCAGCGACTCCAGGGAGGTCGCTATGGCGGGGAGGTAGTGTTCGCCCTCCGAGACGATCTCCCAATGGGTGAAGAGCTTGGAAGCGCCCTCCAGGACGTCCTCGTAAGGGTAGGAGCAGAACGATGTCGATGATACTCCGATGCGGCTCACAGGAGCACCTCCTCTCCGTCGACGGTCTCCGGTGCCACGGTATCGATCAGTGCTGCGGGTTCGTCCGTCTCGATTACGACCTTTATCGTTCCCAGGATTACCTTGCCCTCGCAGAATGATACCTTGCCCATGTACGCCACCTGTTTGTTGAGATTGAGAGTTATCCTTCCCGTGCGCTTCAGTCCGCGCTGCATCTGCGACCTCGTGGTATCCAGTATCCTCTGTTTCCTTATCTGTCTGGAGAAGTTGTCGAGGGTCGGGGCGGTGCATTCGTACCCGTCGTCGTTCTCCGAGAACTCGGCATCGGGGAATATCTTGGCGATCGCGTCCTTGACCTTTTCAGGATCCTCGCTCGGGAACACTGGACAGGAGATCCTCACGGAAAGCATGCGTCCCTATCGGATAAAGCGTATTAATGCTGTTCGCCGGGGGCAGGATGGTAAGGTTTAAACTTGATACCAACTACTAATGGCAGATGTCTAAACAGGAGGTTCTCACGGAAGCGGCGAGGAGGAATCTGCTCCTCTCTCCGGAAGCGCTGGAGCTCATCATGTCCAACAGCGAGCCCGTGGCGTTCACCGAGATCGTCCTGAAGAGCCTTGCCACCAACACCATGCTCGTCACCAAGGACGACGTGATGAGATGCGTCTCCGGGGACATGAAGATCTTCGAGACGCCGAAGGAGATCAAACCCGCCAACAAGTTCTGTTCCGATCTCCATGTGGTGGCGGATACCGACATCACCGGCAACTCCACCTGCGAGGGCACCATCGACGACATCCTCCGCTATTTCCAGAGCAGGTACACGCAGCTCAAGAGGATCATCGAGCGCAGGAAGGGATTCGGAATATCCACACCCATCGCGAAGGCGGTGGAGATGGACAGGGACGAGGTGCGCGTGGTGGGGATGATCTCGTCCAAGAGGGTGCTGGACAACAAATCGGTCATGCTGGACATCGAGGACGACCTGGGAGGCAAATGCAGCGTCTACATCGCATCGGACAACAATGCCGCCAACTACATCCTCGTAGAGGACATGGTCATCGGGGTCGTCGGAAGGCCCAGGAAGGGGGATCCGTCGAGGAAGCGCAGGAGCTCCATAAGCGCCACGGACATATACCTCCCGGATGTGCCAGCAGGCAACAAATGGGAACCGTCCGATTCCGATTCCATGGTGGCGTTCCTGTCCGACGTACATGTCGGGAGCATGACGTTCCTGGAGAAGAACTGGCATAAGATGATCCAATGGCTGAAGGACAACTCCGAGGCCATGAACCTCAACTACATCGTCTTCCCCGGCGACGTCGTGGACGGCATAGGTATATTCCCCGACCAGGAGAAGGAGCTCAACATCCTCGACATCTACAAGCAATACGATGCTTTGGCCGAGTACCTCAAGGAGATACCGGACCACATCAAGATGGTCGTACACCCCGGCAATCACGATGCCTGCAGACCCGCGGAGCCCCAGCCCGCCCTCAACAAGGTGTACACCAAGACCTTCGACTCCAACATCATCATGTGCGGGAACCCGGTCTACGTGGAGGCGGAGGGTAGGAAGATCCTCACCTACCACGGCAGGAGCATCGACGACTGGGTCTCCGGCGTGCAGCAGCTCACCTACGACCACCCCGTGGAGGTCATGAAGCAGATGGTCAACATGAGGCACCTCGCCCCGATGTACGGCCAGAAGACCGCCCTGGCGCCCGAGAAGAAGGACTACCTGGTCATGGACACCGTCCCGGACATCTTCGTATCCGGACACGTGCACGGAGCGGGCTACGAGGACTACAAGGGCATCAAGATGATCAACGCATCCACCTGGCAGACCCAGACCGAGTACCAGAAGATGCACAACTTCAACCCCGACCCCGGTATCATGCCCATCGTCCATCTGGGCACCGGAAGGGTCGTCATGAAGTCCTTCATGGACTGAACCTATAATCTCTTCCAAGGCTCCGCCCGGCCGATATAATAAGAAAAAAATTGGGTTGGTTAAGTGGTTTATAGTCTCTGGAGGAGTACCCAGACGATGATGAACGCGCCGAGGAGCAGCATGGAGTAGGAGATGATCCATCCGATCTTGAAGGCACGGGCCCTCTTCTTCGGATCATCCCTGACTTCAAGGAACTTATCCTCGATCCACATCCTTACTCTGCCTCGCCCTTTCCCTTGAGGAACTTGAGACGGATCGTGTTCTCACGGTCCATCTCCTCGAGACGGAACTTGATGAACTTCTCGGTATCAGCGAGCTCGGGCAGGACCTTGAACTCGAGGGCGTTTACCCTCCTCTTGGTCCTCTCGATCTCGTCGAGGAGTTTCTTCATGGTCGTCTCGACCTCAGCGGCCCTGACAAGGGTCACCAGCAGCTTCTCGAAGGCCTTGGAGGCCTCCTCGATGTATGCCGATGTGGAGATTACTCCGTATCCCTTGTTCAGGATGTCGCTCTTGGTCATGTCGGCATCCACCTTGGGAACCATCATTCCCATGATGGACTTGGAGCCGACCTTGACCTTGGGTTCGTTCTTGATGGCGTAAGCAGCGCTCTTCACGGCGATCTCACCCTCAACGGCCCTCGCGATGGTGATCTTCTCCATTGCCTGCTCGTAATCGGAGACAACGGAGCTGCGCATCGCTTTGGCCTTCTCCATGACCTCGAAGAACTCGATGATGAGACCGTCTCTCTTCATCTTCATGATCTTGTGTCCGGATTTGGACAGCTTGATCCTCTTCTTTACGTCAAGGAGGACTGAACGTGTTGGAGTGACATCTTGTGCCGGC
>JAEEGL011019747.1_pt1 | contig 31313 bp, 37 predicted proteins | sample 9134231 | NCBI WGS metagenome assembly JAEEGL01 (sample SAMN16246548, study PRJNA631951) | gut metagenome | biome: gut microbiome; feature: rumen; material: fiber-attached | host: Bos | place: Iran: Karaj | collected 2018-10
CTTTGAGCAGTTTTGATGTTCTTGTTTTTGACTGCGGAAACGAGCGCGCGTTTTTGAACGGTGCTGATGTTACGAGAGAACTAGAATACAGACAATTCCCGTGTGTCGAATCCTCCGCACGGTTCGGTGACAATGCGCACCTTACGTGCGAACTTGCAAGCAATGGTACGGGTAAGGTTGTTTGTGAGGTTCGGAATGCTTATCTTTAACATGTTTTAAAACAGGAATACAGGAAGGATAGAAAAGATGGCTGAAAATACTACGGGTCTCGGCATTGCACCGCTCTCGACAACAGGCGAGGGGGTTACGCCTCTTATGCACCGCCGCACGATTGCGGGAAGGTGGGCGAACATTGGAATAGTAAGCGGGCTTACATTGTCCACGACGGACAGCATGGCTTATCGTGTTTCAGACGGCGTTGCGGTCGTGTCCTCCTCCTCATTAGACGGCATGGTTGAAATGCCGATAAACGCGCAAGAAATAAAAGTATCCGCGGGAGACTCCACGTATTCGAGAATAGACGTAATCTATGCGTACCAGGCGAACACTGCAACAGACAATACTGTTCACGTGGAATGTTTGGAAGGTACTCCTGCCGCAACCCCCCAACGCCCGGAAGTCCCCGCAAACGGCGTAATGATCGGAGTTTACACTTTGCCGGCTAAAGCCACGTCCACTAAAGCGGCTAAATTCGCATATTACGGTGTTAAAGCGTGCTTGAAGGGCGCAAGCCTCGGAATGCTTGGCCGTAACTGGGAGAAGCGCGACGGCGATTATGGCGGCGGCGTGCGTGAATGGTATTACGAGTTGCCAGTATCGTTTACTGTAGGGTGCGAACATCTTATTATGGCTCAGTTTGAAATGACTGCGAACGCTTGGAACGGAAGCTTTAACACTCAGCTTGTGTCGTTTCAATTGGACGGTGCGGAGGTTGAGGCGAGCGCGTCCGAACGACGGTTCGGGACGGATTGGGAGGATTGGTCGCCGTTCAAAATATTTAAAGTGTCAAAGGGCTATCATACGGTGCGGATTCGTATTGGGTGTACGAATAAAGAAAAAGAGGATACGGGCATTTCATATCATTATTCGAACGGGTCTGATCCGTTCACTTATAAAGGCTATTGCTTGACTGTCTACGATTTGGGAGCAGTTTAGATGGCGTGGCGAATATGGCTTTTTGACGGTTTGACCGGGGTTTTAGACCGTGAGATTAATATCGGCTCTTTCTCGTGGAAGGTTACAGTCTCCGATTCGTCTTTCGACACGGCGAAAGACAGAAACGTCGGAAAAGACGAGTTCGGAGGCGTAAGCTTGCCGTGGGAGGTTTTCGGCGATGTTTCGGAATCGGAACGGCGAGACCTTGTAGCACCTTATCGGCGCGGCTTGTGCTTAATGTGGGAGGACAACCGCAAACGCTTGTTTCCGATCGTTGCAGGAATTATTTCTAGCTTGTCGGAAAAAAGAACGGAAGCCCAAATCAGTTTAGATTCGCCGTTAGCTGTTCTTTCACGCCGTTACATGGTGCATGATAACGAGTTCGGAACGAACGCGGAGCATACGGCCCCGGGGGTTTTCGAATATAAAGGCTTATCGCTCCGTGCTATTGCTTGCAATGTGATAGACGTTTGCACGAATCGACGCAAGAACGGGCGTTTGCCGTTGGAACTGCCGTACTTGAGGGAACAGGGGACACACGAGCGCACATACAAAGACAATGACATTCAGAATCTCTCGTGCGCTGATATTCTGAAGAAAATCGCGAACGTTCAAGACGGGATAGACATGCAGTTTCGTCCCGTTTACGATGAAACGTCCCGCCGCATTTTCTGGCGGTTTGTTGCGGGCGACGATGTGAACAAGACTATCAGCACAATAAACACGCATTATTTTATTAATTCGCAACGTCTTCAAACTCTCCAAGATATAACGATAGACCATTCGAATCACTGCAACCGGATTTACTCTGTCGGAGCGACACCCGAAAACCAAGAACTGTCGACAGTAGCAATGGTCGAGAATATGAGCATGTGCGAAAACGAGAATCCTTATATCATGACGGAAGCGTGCGTCTCGGATTCTGAAACAGAAAATTACGGACTGTTGAGAGAGCATGCTTTGAACTTGCTTAACGCTCAAGCGCGTCCGCTGATTCAGATAAAAGGCTCTTTCAACTTATCGGACATTTCAGACGCAACAGGAGAACCCGTTTACAATATCGGAAAAATTTTTGCGGGAGAACGCGCAGACGTTCTCATAAAAAATTTTCCGACGATACGAGAACGCTTGTTTGAATGCCGTATTATGGAACTTTCAGGCAACAATTCTGACACGGTTAATATCGTGTTTGATGTTATGCCTGACCCGTTTTTCGAATAACACATTATATATAGAGTATGGTGAAAAGAATATTATGCTCCACTACAAGCTAAGACCCGAACCGGAAGAACTGCCGTACATTGCCGCTGAAACAGCTTTCGAGCGGGCGGCGGCGGCTGAAAACGCTTCACGCAAAACCGTTTCCGCGCTCTTACGTCAAACCGCGCAAACACTGCGGCAAATAGTATTGCAGCCCGAACAAGAGCCTGTTCTTACAGGTGCAGACAGCGCAAACGGGGAGGAATGGCATGAAACAGGCTTCCGTGCGCTCACAGATTCTGAAAGCGCAGTATCAGGTTCAGCCTGCTACAGTCTCTCTGAGGGAGGGACGGCGATATTGGAGCTTGTGAACGGTTGCGGTGAAATTCGCAGAATCAGGCTCGGAGAATCCGGCAAAGACGAACGAGTTGACCGTGCTTTTTTTACTACTCTCACCGTCAAAAAAGGGTATAATAATATAAAGATTCGCATTGTCGGCGGCGAGGGGGAACACGTCAAGCAATGCGCAGAGAATCCGGGTTTTGTTTTATCTGTTTGCGGGATCGGAGTGTGCGAGAAATGATAGATTTTTTCTACTGTCTGTTGAGTTCGGGGACGCTTGGAGCAATAGTTGCAAGACTGTTGAATATGCGAACCGAAAAACGCACGAAAGCTCATATTGAGAATACAGCCTTAACCGCTTTTAATGACACCGAAAAATATGCGGAGGGTTTGCGCAAGCTTCTGTATTTGAATATCGAGCAAATATATGAGAAGTCAAGTCTTGTCGGCTATTGTGCGTCACACAGTTTGAGAGAAGCCGAAGAACTGTATACGCTTTATAAACACCTCGGAGGCAACGGGATGTGTGAAACGCTTATCCGTCGCATACGAAAAATGCCTACCCGTGAAGAATACAATCGTGGAATCATTCGGCAAACAGAGGAGGGGAACGAGAAATGACAAGCACAAGCTTACCCCACGCGAACGTGTTCACGCCAAACCATTATAATGGGCGCAACGGATACACTGTAGACCATATTACGCTCCATATTATGGTCGGCACGCTCTCCGGCACGGACACGGTGTTCATGAATCCGAACTACCGCGCAAGCTCCCATTACGGAATCGGCGGCAACGGGGATATACACCAGTATGTGGATGAGGACAACGGCTCGTGGGCCGACGGAGACATGGCTTCTGATTGTTCGGGAATCACAATCGAACATGAAGGAGGCAGTCCGTCCATTCGTTGTACGGACGCTTGTGTTGAAGCGTCGGCTCAATTGTGTGCTGACATTTCACGCAGATATAATTTAGGATTCTTAAAGCACGACGGTTTGAACGGGAACGTGTACCTGCACAGGGAGGTTCCGGGTACAGACCATGCCGGTTGTCCCGACCTTGCCCCCAACGGTTTGCCTGTGGACAGGGTTTTGGCGCGTGCGAACGAGATTTTGACAGGACAAGAAATACAACCTATTAAGGAGGAAGATATGCCATTGAACGCTTTTGTTCGTCTCGGAGACGAGCCTGGAATATGTTATTTTGACGGGTGCGGGCTTAGGTCTGTAGACCACCCTGACGAGATGGAAGCAGTAAACATTATTGCCCGTGAGACGGAGGGCAAGGATCTGCCTTTGGTGAGCGTGGGAAGCCCTGAAGCTCCTTATCACGCGAGGCTTCTCGGACTCCTCCAAAGAGAATATCGTTGACGGTTTCTGCCGGTTAAAAAATTTTTTGGGAAGGATTATAAAAAATGGCTGACGTTGCAGACAAGGTTATAACTTTAGGCAGTGTTGTCGGAGGCGCGGGCGACGGCAAGCCCGGGCGTGACGGGTTCAGTCCGATTACAAAACTTGAAGACCTCGGTGATTCTGTGCGGTTTACGGTTACGGACGCTACGCACTCTGATTCTGTCGAGATTGCGAAAGGCAAGAACGGTAAGGACGGCAAGGATGGCAAGGACGGCAAGGACGGCGAAAAAGGCGAAAAAGGCACACAATTGACTGTCACCAAAAACACTGACAGTCTCACTATAAGAACCTCTGACGGGTCAACGGCCGTAATCCCGTTTCCCTCATACGTTGCAGAACTTACAATAAACTGAAACAATACACAGAGAGAAGAGCACAAATGCCCGCACCGTTAAAATGGTCTTACAAAACAGGTACTGAAACTGACTGGTGTAAAAGCACAGCAGACCAAAAAACAAGAACGAAAGCCATCAACAAGATTTTCAGCGCGTCCATCGGACAGAATTGTGTTGTCCTCGTTGACGATAAGAGCGACAAAGGCGACGGAAGCACTGTCAAGGTGAACATTGACAGCGGAGATTGGAAAGGCGAATATTTCCTGAGTTTGCCGACGCAAAACGCCGCCGATTCAGTGGACGTAAGATTGTGCGCGTACTGGAAGAATGACGTGTTTTTCTTAACTACGGACGCGACTGCCACGGCATGGGACGGGGGAAGCTATAATATTCAAAAGTCCAGGCTTAGTGCACACATGCTTATGTATGCTTGCAGAATCGTCGAACCTGACGGGACGGTAAAAATCTACTATGTTTCAACAAAGTTGAACGCTGACGGTAAGGAATCTCTTCTGCTTGACGTTTTCCCGATGTTAAACAGGTTTCTGCATTACAGCGATACGGCTCAAGACTCCGCACGCCATCCTGTGTTGCCGGCATACCCGATTCCAAGTTCTGTGACCTCGGCTGGGAAAACAGTTTCTCCAGTTTTCGGGAATCTGCCGAATCATATGCCCGGCGTTTTCTATTCGCCAGACGGCGAAATCGGACACGATAAAAACTACAGTATTATGCTGAACGGGCGAAGCATTAGAATGTGTGCTACCGGTTCGGTTTTTTTCCTTGTTGACGCATAAAAAAACGGAGGAGCATATGAACAACATTGAAAATAAGGTAATTAACATTGGGCGTATTGTCGGCGGTGACGGGACAGGCAAGGACGGAAAAGACGGTTTCAGTCCGATTACAAAACTTGAAGACCTCGGAGACTCTGTACGCTTTACTGTGACGGACGCTACGCACTCCGATTCCGTCGAAATTGCGAAAGGCAAAAACGGCGAAAAAGGAGAAGACGGGTTCAGCCCCGTTATAACGGTGGACACTGACGGCCGCAAGTGCATTATTCACATACAGAATAAGGACTCGGAACAAACAACCGTTATACCGATTTATGAAGCGCCGGATTTTGATACGGTTACGATTATAGAGCCGTCGCACGATTCTATGCGCGAAAGCGACACGGTTGCCGTTAAGGAGGAGCAGAATGGCTGAATGGACACGAGTTACTGGAACGCTCACGGCGTGGAATGAAGAAAACGCGACGGATGAAGATCTTCTTGCGGCCGTGCAGGAAGTCCTGCCAACGGATGTTTGCCCGACGTGGTTTAACAGAGACAATGTTAAGTATACGGGCGGTATAAGAGTGTTTTCAACAGAGTATTCCAATTGGAATTTTAGTCTTCCGATAGTGAAAAACTCAAGAGTCCCCGAAAGCAAGGACTTGACTGTACATCTTGTTTCATATGTGCGCGATAATGCGGTGTTTATTGGGACGGACGTTGACGCTTCTGTTTTGGATTCCTACAAGCCGTTTCCGGGTGATAGAGACTATGTGGACAGTTGGGAGACTAAACTCACATCGCACTGCATAACTTACGGTGAGGGTTTTAAAAGTGACGTGCAGGAATGGTTGGGTGCGGCGAATTATGACACGCAACTGTATACTAGCGTTATATCGTTTTATAATGTGCGAATTAACGCTGTGGATCCGTGGAGGGATAAAAGGACTCTCTTGTATACGCCGCTCTGCAGAAGGGGTGCAGAACTTAATAAGCCTAAGTATTTTAAACCAAAATATTTGGCGATATCCCCTGCGTACAAGTATCACTGGTACAGGCCTTTTACGTACCAGAGCGTGGACACTCCAAACAAGGTCTACACGCAGACGCACGGCTGTTTCTTCCTGATTGGGGATGCCGAAGATTATGCGCCGAAAGCCGAACCCGCGCAGGGTTAACGCGGCTCGGCGCAACGAAGTGTGCAAGCGGGTTCTTGCGGCTTATGACCGTTGTCACTTGTGCGGCAGACCGGTTGATAAGACGCTTAAGAACCCGCACCCTCTTGCGCCGCAGGTTGACGAGATTATTCCCGTTTCTTTCGGCGGTTCTCCATACGATTTTTCTAATTGTCGGCTTGCGCACAGGCAATGCAATATTTATCGTTCTAACCATTCGGTGGAATGGGCGCAAGCCCGATTGCAGGGCATAAAAAAGGAGCGTGCGGCTCTGTTGCCCGTAATAGCCTCAGATTTCTAGGTCTGCCTTCGCATGTCGGACGCAATGACGCGCGACACGCCGAAGAAACTTTTAATTTTAAAATGTTTTGAATATGCTTTAATGCCTTATTTTCAAACAGTTCAGCGGGCAAGAATTTTTAGGCGGCGCGCAAAAACGGCGCGCGCGTCGTTTTGAATAATGCTACAATATTAGTAATATATGCTACGCATTAAAAGGAGATCGGAAAAATGGCAATAAGCAAAGCCGAAACAAAATATATTCGTGAAAGAACAGGCACGGCGCAAGACGAACTCTCAGAAATGTTCGGAATGAAAAGCGTTTCGCGGATTCAAAGAATAGAAAACCCGGACACTTTCGAAACGCCTACAGATCGGGAAGAAGAAATCTGCAGAGAACTTTTTAGAAACCATGTAAACGGGACGCAAACAGGCAGAACGGGTTTTTACTCGAGCAAAAACGATTACGAGAAAGCAGAATCCCACGCCTTTACTGCAAGAGGTCAATTAAACGCGCAATCAGAAGAATTTGCGCTCCTTAAAATCATAAAAGGAGAAGAACCGGAAGACTTCTATATCGGGCATAGGAAAAACGATGAGAATATGAGGAGAGCGAAATTAAAACGGCTCAGAAGCAACTTGAAAATGACTTCATACGACTGCGCAAAGCTTGTCGGGTTAAAAACACGCTCTATTCTTATCTACGAGACAGCGGACGGAAGATCGATTCCGTCCGATGAGCAGTTGGAAAAAATGGACGCAATGCTTAAACAGGTTATTGAATATTGCCGCGATTTGTCGCGGCATATCGGCGACAAGACTGTAGCGGTGCGCGGTTACAGGAACGAGGCGCATTATAGAAAATATAATTTAGAATCAGATTCTCCGTTTTGGCTTCATTCTGCAAAAATAAATATTCTGGAATTGTTTGAGGAGCAGAAAAAAGACTGTAAAACAGGGACGGTGATAAGAATGTTTTATCCGGAAGAAGTCCCCGAAGAAAATGAGGATTTGCAGTGGATTCCGCTTTCAGTTTAGTGTAGAATAGGTTTTGCGCAGATTATCCTTAAAATGTTAAAACCCCCTTTTTTAGGGGGTTTTATTTTTTTTGTTGAGGGGATACTTTTGTGTTATAATTTCTATTTTTTAAAATACGAAAATATTTTTTCGTTTTTGACTTGACTTTATCAATTTTGCATAATATAATATTAAATATGAAGAGTTACAGAACAGGAAACATTATAAAACAGCTCAGACGAGAAACAAGAGCAGAACAATTGACTCTGCAAGAGCAAGCCGAAAATATAGGCGTATCAACATCTACGATGTATCGCAGGTATAAAACAGGCACACTGCTCTTAAACGATTTTATATTGATTTGCCAAAAATTGAATATCTCACCAATCCAAATAATCGAAAAATCAGAAAAGAGCGCATAAAAAATGGAATCCCTTACGAACAACAGCAGAACAGAAAGAAGCGTTTCAGCGAAACGCGAAGCCCCCGAAGTCTACGAACGCAGACAGGACAGCGTGCTGGCCGCAACAGGACTGGGAATCATGTGCAATTCATGCGCTTTTTATGCGCTTTTTGACGTTATGCCTCAGAATGTAGCGTTCGCGCTTTTCAATTTCGGAGCATGGCCGACAGCGTTCGCAATCTACCGCACGTGGCGGCGTTGGAAAGAACAGGACACCAAACAGGGAGAACAGGACAAGAACAGCGCCGAATCTTTCGACGAGGAGAGGATGGTTGAGTTTTGAGCAGACAGAAACAGAAAGGCACGGCGTTTGAAAGTGCTGTAGTCAAGTATCTTCAAGCCGTTTCAAACGATGAGGAGGGGACGATCCGCCGCGAGGTTTTGCACGGAAAAGCCGATGAAGGAGACATTAAAGGACTTAAAGTCAACGGCAAGCCCGCAATTCTGGAGTGCAAGAATTATTCGAATTATGCGGGGCATTTGTCCGATTGGATCGAACAGGCGATAACCGAAGCGGGCAATGCAGACGCCGAATATGCTTTTGTGGTTTTCAAACGCCGCGGAAGCGGCTTATCGACGCTCGAAAGTATCGGCGACCAGTATGTTTTGACGGATTTGCGCACGCTTGCAAAGATTGCAAACCTTGGCATTCTTGCACCCGTAGAACGATTCAGAGACTAGCTTTTAAAAAATCGTTTTTAAGTTTTGCCCGTGTCCCGTTACATGGTTGATATAACGATACGCGCGGCATTTGGCAACGCTCAAACCAACAAAAAGAAAGGAAAACTAAAGTGAGCGGAAAAACAGAAACCGCAGAAAAAACAGCAGACAATCAGATAAAAGAACCACCCCTCAACTATCAGATCGAAATACTGGCAGGCGTGATTCTTGAAAACAAGAAACAAGCGGAAGCATGCGCAGAAAGAATCAAGCTGGCGCAACAAGAAATATTAAAACTCTTGAACGGAGTTATAAAACCTGTTGACACGCCGACGGCGTATGTGAGCGTGCGCAAAGGGGCAACACGTTTGAACGCGAAAAAAGCGGAAGCGTTGTATACGCCTGAAAAACGCCCGGAGTTATACAAGATTGTGCCGGATTCGGCGGCGTTCAAGATACTTTTGTCGGACGAGGAGAAAAAGGAAGTGTACACGGAGTCTGATCCGGTTGTTACCGTGACCGCGAAAACCGCAGAAACCGCAGAAACAAAGGAATAATACTAATGGATCATTCTGAACTTTTAAAAAAGGTGGCGGCTGCCAAAAACCTGCCGCACCTCGGCGAAACAGAAAAACATTTGCAAGCTTGGAACGAGTACAAGCGGATAATCGAAAACAATATTATAAACCGTCCCCGTTCTAAACAGCGTGAAATCGGGGCAAGCGAACTGGGGACGGATTGTCTGAGGTGTCTTGCTAAAAGGCTTCTCGGCTATGAGCGCGGACAGTCTGCGGCTTGGTTGCCCGAAATCGGCACGGCGGTTCACGCCGAACTTGAAAAAACGTTCAACAACGCAGACCCGGACAAGAAAAGATTCTGCACTGAAAGAGACTTGTATATCGGGCATTTGAGTATGCCTGATGGGTCTAAAATGCGTGTCGGAGGACACGCGGATCTGTATGACCGCGAAACTTGCACGGTAGTCGATTGGAAGATTGTCGGCGAATACACACGAAAAAAAGTTCAGATTAAAGGCATTTCACAACAGTATAAAGTACAGATAAATCTTTACGCGGCCGCGCTTCAAAACGAAGGGGAAGCCGTAACCCGTTGTGCCGTCTACTTTCTGCCGCGCGACGCGGCAACACTTGAAGCCGCGCAAGTCTACGAAGCGCGCCCCGACCGTGACATCGCGGTCTGGTCGTTCGATCGAGCACAGACAATGCTTGACTGTTTTGCACTGATTCAAAACGAGTACGGGCAACAAAATTTGGCGACATGGATAGACTGTCTGCCCAAAAACGATTGTTTCCAATGCGAGTCTTATGCGCCGCGCCCGTTCGTAGACGCGTCGAAACTGCCGTCGAAATGTTTTGAATTGGAAAAGAATTTCAGAGCAGAATATGCTCCTGAAAATTAAAAAAAAAAAATTAGAGAAAGGAAAAAAAATAATGGTTGAAGAAAACACAGGATTCGGAGTAGACACGAACAAAAGCTTAAGCGATGTTCTGGGCGTCGGCGGCGATGTTTCCCCGTTTTTTACGGGGGATAGCGTCCCCGGCGACGAGGTGTCGGGCAAGATCAGGAGCGTTAAGGTGTTTCAGCCGTTTGTCTATGGGACGCAGACTCCCGCAACGTTTCAAAAGTCGGGCAAACCTAAATTTAAAGCAGTGTTCGAAATCGAGAACGAGGACGGCGTGTTCTCAGTGTTCGTGAACTTGTGGGGGTTGCAGAGGGACGCGCTGATGGCGGCTAAAAACCGTTTCGGACGTTTTCCGGTAGAAGGCGATTTTATGCGTGCAAGGTTCGCGGAATACGTCCCCCAAAAAAACGGGCTTAATCCTGCTAAGAAATACGAATACGAGTTCAGTATAGGGTCTGCGGCTGAAAACGCGTTAGAGGCGGAGAAAACGCCCGAAATTGGAGCGGCGGGCATTTCTGATTCACGCAAACAGAAAATTATCAAGCTCTCTAAGCTGGATTGGAGTCTGTCTGAAATCGCGGACATGACGCACAGCACCGAAGAACAAGTGAGAGAGATTTTGGCAGAGGATTCTCAATCTGAACCTGCTCCGGAGTTCTAGAAGTTGAAAAAGGAATGTAACGTGTGTAACGCGCGCGCACGCGTATTTATACGTAAGTATCAAAACATAAAAATATTTATGTATAAAATAGGCGTTACTGGCGTTACATGCGTTACATCCCTTTATTTACAAGGGGTTAGAGTGTTACGTCTAAAAACTTTTAAGCGTTACTGCGCTAATTTTAGGCGTTACCTTCTGAAAATTTGAGAGAATTTGTACATATGAATACTCAACAAATATATTTGTTCGACAATGTGCCGAACGCAAACAAATACGTTCAAACGGTTTACAATAGGCTTTGTTTGGACACTACGGGCGAAGATTTTGACTTTTTTGACAGGTACGCGCGGTGTGTCAAATGCCCGCAGTTTAAGGACGGAAAGAATCGGGATTTGGGTTTAATACTGCCAGTAGAATGTTGCCGCATTCTCTGGGACTTAAAACTGGGGGCGTTCTGCGTGTCCGAAGACGGGCAAGAACTTTGGGTGCGTGAGGTGGACGAAATGCACGGCCGCAAACTCGAATCGTGGAAGCGTTGCGAGGACGTATGCAGCGTGTATGACGTGCCTAAACAGCAGAGCAACGCGGCTTGGCAACATCAAATTGTCCGTGAGTGTTTGAAACAGCCGAAGCGGATGGTGCGGGGAGTCAAATTCAAGTATCATGCGTTCGTGTTCGACCGTGAGCGTGTTCGGCTTCTGAACGTTGAAGACCCAAGGTTCAATAATCCGTTCGAGCTGACGATTGACGCGGACTTGGACGAACTGGACACGGACACGGCCAGAGAATTGTTGGCTGAATGCTGTGCGGATTCTGCGAGCGCGGCGAACTTGCGGCGAATGTTCGCCTGTCCGTTCTTGGAGGAATACAAGCATTTTTCTTTCATTTTGAGCGGCAACGGCGGCAACGGGAAAGGTATCATTCTCAACGCATTGGCAGCCGCGTTTAGCGACACGTGCAGGAGCGTTGACGCTTCACGTTTGCTCGGCGGTCGGCAAGGCAACACTGCTTCTTTTTCAGCAGAACAGGAAGCCGCACGAACTCGGGGAGCGTTTTGGATTTACGATGAGGACGCGGACGAGATCGGACTGCGTCAAATGTCCGTCCTAAAGAAAATCAGTACGGGCGACACGCTCACCTCCCGTGAAATCGGGCGTAACGCCGTGTCTTTCCGCAATCGGGCAACCTTGATTATCGCGACAAACGACGATGTTGTCACAAGCCTTAACGCGGCTTCAGACAGGCGTATTGTCCGCGTTCGAATGAGGGACGGGCGCAAGGGCGAAGAGTTCGAGCCGCTGATCAGGTTTACACGCAGAAAAGAGGGAGCATACGCGTTTATTGCATTGTCTTGTTTCGAATGGCTGAAAAACGGGCAGGAGGCTCTGCAAGTGGCCGCTTCCAACGCCGCATTGTCAGAGGCTGAAGAGTGGATTGCAGACGAGATAAACGAGAACGGGTATGCGTTTAACAGGTTTAACCCGTTTAAGCCTAAGAATCAGGAGACGCGCACGGCGTGTGCAAAAATGGGTCTTAAAAGCGTTGTTCGACGGATTGACGGACAGCCGTGTCGTGTGCTTGTCGTATGCGACGAACACAGATTCGCACCGTACAGAGAACAGTCGCAAACATGCGAAACGGAGAATACAAGCATTGTCGCGTTGCCTGACCCGATTGAGAATGTCGATCCTGCGGATTTAAAACAAATGTTTGACTGCTCGTTCGTCCCGTGCGGGCGAGACAAGGTTGCCCGAAACTGGAAGCAGAACTCGGAAAACGGGGGATTGTCCGCAATTCCCGAAGACGGGACACCGTACGGAGTCGTGCCGGGCGAAGGATTCTGCGTCATAGATTGTGACACACCGAAAAACGGCGGCGAATATGACGGGTTCACCGCTCTTAACATGCAAGTCGGCGAATACGGTAGCGAAGCCTTGCCCGAAACATGGGCGGTGAAAACGCCAAGCGGCGGCTTGCACCTCTACTACAAGATACCGCCGGCTTTGCGGGGGAAACTGAAAAACTGCGTGAGAGCGGGAGGAATCCCCGCAGACATTCGCTGTGAGGGCAAGGGTTACGTGGTCGGTGCAGGTAGCGTTACGGATAAAGGCGAATATCGGCTTTGTGGTTTGCCCGATTCAGACAGTGTGCCTGAACTGTCCCCCCAATTGTGCGATTGGCTGAAAATCGGAGGAGCGGTCGAAACCGTGAAACCGTATACGCCGCAGAATATGCGGGATTTGAACGAGCCGCGCCCGTCTCTCAGCGGCGGCGAACACGGAGGAACGCCTGACTTGTCACCCGTACCGAAAGGACAGCGGAATAATACGCTGTTCTCGTGGACGTTGGGGCGGCTGGTACATTATCCGCAGAATGCGCCGCAGATTCGTGAAGACCTTAGGACGCGGGGGCGTGTTTCGGGGTTGAGTGACCGTGAATGTGAGACGATTTGGAACAGTGCAAACAAACATGCGTTAAACGTTTAACCGCAAAAAAAAAAAAAAAGAAAGAACGGAGGGTCAATAAAACATGTCTGTCAAGCCGAAATGGGTATCGCAATACTTGGACGAGACGGCGCGAAAGTGGCTTATAAAACCGCGGCGGTGCGGCAAGTGCAGGGCATGGTGCTTGTGTGTGAGGCTTTGTGACGAGTACGGGGAAACTTTTGAAGAATTGTTCGACCCCGAAGTGTTGACAACCTCTCGAGAGGTGGCTACGGCGAGAGTTTTAGAACGCACGATTGTAGCCGCAGAAGTCGCGCCTGACAAGCCTTTGACCGTGCTTACACGGTTTCGGGAAACCGTGAAGCCGCCGTCTAATGCGGTCGCGTTCGCCGCGCACGACTGCGGGAAAGCGCGGATCGGGAGCGGAACACCGCCAAAACAACGGAAATGGTGGGAGTTGAAAGGATTTGAACACAAGAAAGACGTTAAGCGTCCCAAGTGTCCCGCGCGTCCTGCGAGCGCAAAACCGCGCAAACAGAGTATCGCAAAAACGGGGGCGCGGCAAGGAGAAGACCCTTGGAGCGCGACCGCGGAAAACGCGGAAACCGCGGAAAACGTCGAATGGAGGGGAATGTTCGAATGAACATCAGCCGAAAATACAATATAATCACGGGCGATTTTGCCAATATTGACGTTGACAAGTCGATGGTCGCCGATTTCCAAGACGCGCAAACAGTGCTGATGATCGGATTAGGTTCTGACAGCGGGGAAGCCGTTCTGTACGCCGAATGTTTGAATGAGCCGCTGTCCGTGCGCGAACGCTTAAACTTGCCCGCGTCCCGTTTTATTTGGACGTGCGCAGAAGCCGCAACAGCAAACACGGACATCAGACTTCACGAGAGCGGACTGGACGAACAGTTCAAAAAAGCCGCAGAAGCTAATCCCGAAAAATTTTTCGAAGAAAACGGGCAACTGCTTCAAAACCGTTTAACGCTTGCACAAAACGTGTGCGAAACCGTGCGAAACCTTGCAAAGAAAACAAAATCAGAAAAACAAGTGAAAAGGGGCAAATAATGGCGAACGTTCAAAAATACGACAGCTACACGTGCACTGTCAAAGAGTTTAAAAATTTAAGCTTAAAAAGTATTAAGATTATTGATTTTATCGACCGCAAAAACGTTTACGCAACCGTCAAAGATACGGACGGCAATATATGCCTTATCCGCTATGAACTGGACACGGCTTTGACGGCTAAAGAAATGCTCTTGTTGCCTGCTTGGCGCCCGATCCTTGCCGTATTCGTTGCAAGAGCCGAAGCGTTGAGCGAACAGCAGAAAGAAGAAGCGTTCAAGCTGTTTTACTCGGCGATAGAACGCAACCGTTCTATCTTTTTTAAGAAGAAGGGCGGACTGCTCCCTTGCGTGTTTGCTTTGTCTGACGCGGCCGCGGTTTACGCCGAAAGGGCGTGCCGTAAGGCGGCTCAGGCTTTGCGGGGCTGACCTTTCGCCCTCTGTCCTGTTTTCTCTTTTCAGTTTTCAATGTTTGGGGAGGGTTGCCGCGTCGTTGAGAGGGCGGCGCGGCTTCTCCTCGTCCTTTGCCCGTTTGGGGCGTGCGTGCTGATTCTGCCGTACCGTCCGAAGTTTCGGGGGTTTTGCCTTGCCGCATTACTGCGGCTTGGCGGGGCGAGTCAACTCTGTTAAGTTTTCGGATTTTTCGGTGCGGCGGCTTTTCAGCTGCGCGGTGCAATTGCTAATATACAGTATACACAATAAAACATGTAATTGTCAATCCTCGGCGTGTCGCGCATAAAAAAAGTTCTGGACAATTGTCCAGAACTAAAAACTGTAAGAAAGTAACCAGCAATAAAAACCAGTAAATTCAATTATAGCTTTTTTATCTTTTGTTTGCAACAAAAACGCGAAGCGCGACCTTTCAGCCGCGCTTCATATTTTTTTTTTTTTAGTCCATATCTTTGAAAGCTTTTGCAAGTTCGCCGATATCGATACAGTCCTTCATCAGGTCGACAGCTTCTTCCGTATTGTCAACGTTGCTTTTCGAGATTATCAGGCGAAAAATATATAAAGCTTTCTCTATTACCGAATCAGAGGGGATATAGCTGTACAACCCCTTATCTGCTCGGATAGAACTGATTGCAGTTACTAATGTTAGCAGTTCAAATTGTTTGTCCTCAGAATCTGACACGAATTTTTCAAACCGTTCATATAATTCGGCAATTTCTTGTTCGGTCATGTTGCTGTAATCCATTACTGGCTTCTCCTTATTTATTAATTTACTTTCTTGTCTTGCCGATGTCGTTTAACATCAACAATATATATTGTACACGATTAAACATGTAATTGTCAATCCTCGGTGTGTCGTGCTAAAACTATTGATATTACTTGCGACACGCCGAACTTTGACAACTGATTATAAGAATGTGTACAATGTATATTGTTGATGTTGAACAACACCAACAAGAACACGCAACGAAAGGAAAATAAAAATGAGTTTCGATATGAACAGCGGGTACAGCGGATGGTCAATGAGCAAGCGCGCAGAAACAGCGTACGACAACGGTTATAAGCCAATCTCAAAATGGACAAAAGCCGCAATCATCGAAGCTGTCTATGAGTATGCTGACGATGAATTGCTTGACCACCCCGGCGAATACGCCGAAGCCGCAAAAAAATTGACATTACGCGAACTGAAGGAATTTTTTATCGAATACAAGGAATGGCATCACACCTCGAAATTCTGCAATGCAACCGATTTTTACGGGCTTAACGAAGACATATTCGAAGACTACAGTCTTGAAGATTTTAAGCGTGCCGCCGAATTGAAATCATGGGAAAAAATGCGCGCCGAAAAAATCGAAAAAGAACGCGAAAAAGCAACAGCAATTCTGGATGAAGTTAAGAAAAGCATTGAAGAGAACGACTTTATCGAGTACGCCGAATATAAGATTGTTTGTACAAAATGCGGAACCGTGATCGATTTAAACAATCGTCTTGAAAAATTTGATCCGTTTAAATATAAAGTAACTCCAGACGGATACTGGGACGGGAATCCGTACGAACTTGTCCGTAATCAGGAAGGCTATATCGTCGCAAACAATGACGCATTCGATATAGTGTTGCGTGCTCTTGTTCGCAAAGATTTAGGGCATTCATTACGCAGACACTTGTGTCAAGAGCATTCAATAGCATATGCTGACACGTCCAAGTATACTGGATGGTTTATTCTTACAACGAGAGTAACTAAGGCTGTTTACGGATTCGCAAGAGAAAAAGAAGCAGAATGTGTTAAAAATAATTGCGGTTGGAGCAGTTACAAAAAGTTTACAGAAAAGCTTGACGCATTGCTTCACAGCCAAACCTCCGAAGCATTATTTTTGAATACTTCAGGCGAACAATGCCGTATGGATTTTAGCAAATTCTACAAAAGATTTCTGGTTAAAGACGCTTTCGAGTCTGTGTTTGAATAAAAAAAAAAAAAAAAACGGGGCGCAAGATTTTTTGCGTCTCATTTTTTTTTTTTTTATTATCCTTGATATAAGGATATACCCCCCGCGGCTCAAGGCATGGGGGGGGGAGTCGGGGTTTCACGCTACAAGTCCCCCAAACCGTGCCAAGGGCTGAAATCTCCCCGGGGGTTTTCAGGAATCGGCAAAAAAGGGCAATCTCCCCACTTTTTCTCGGGAATCGGCAAAAAATAGGGAACAAGACCCCAAAAAAGGTATAATTATATGTAAGATTCACCATTTAGAAGGGAAAAGAACAATGGCAGAAGAAACTGAAAAACGGATGTGCAAAATATGCGCATTGCCCATTCCTCCGAACAGGAGAAAGGGTGCGGTGTACTGTTGCGCCGAATGCTCCGAAAAAGCCAAGCGGGATATACTTTTCAATAAAAAGCGGCATAAGAAAGCCATGCAGAAAGCCGAAAAGCGCGTAACAGAGGAATTGTCCGAACAGGCGTTCGAAAGAATGACGGACGATACGCAGTTGGACATGCTCCGTTTCTGTCGAGAAGTGCTTAAAACAGCGATGGCCGACGCAGACACATCGCCCGCATGCCTTGCGGGATTGTGCAAACAGCTGATTGAAGTTAACAGCGAAATAACCGCAATCAATGAAGCCGAAGCCAAGAGCGAGAATGTTTTAGAACATTTGAGCGGAGGAGACGTTGAAACGCCGGCAGAAGATGAAGCATTCCAAGGCGTATAGAATATGGCTGAACTTTCAAAGATAGCGAAACACTGCATATACCCTCAAACAATCACGACCTCGAGAATGCCTTACGTCGCAAAAGTTGCGGAACAGTTCGGCATACGCTTTGACGAATGGCAAAACGATATCGGCTCTCTTATCCTCGGGAAAGACGCTACAGGCAAATACGTCGCGGGCGTAGGCGGCGTGGGTTTGAGCATTTGCCGGCAGACAGGAAAAACGTTTCTCATCGGCGGACTAATCACATGCTTGTGCATTATCGACAAGAACACCACCGTACTGTGGACGGCTCACAGGACACGCACGAGCGGCGAAACATTCCGAAGCATGATAAGCCTTGCAAACAATAGCAAAATAGAACCGTTCGTGCAAACAATCCGCAGAGGAAACGGTAAAGAGGAAATCAGTTTTACGAACGGTTCGCGTATCTTGTTTGGAGCGCGCGAACAGGGGTTCGGGCGCGGTTTCCAAAACATTGACATTGAAATTTTTGACGAGGCGCAAATCCTGACCGAGAAAGCTTTAGACGATATGCTCCCTGCAACAAGCACGGCGCATAACGCTTTGACCGTGTATATGGGTACGCCGCCGCGCCCGTCCGATCCGGGCGAGGTTTTTAAGCTGATGAGAGAAAACGCTTTAAACGGTGAAGCGTCGGACTCGGTTTGGGTCGAGTTCGGAGCAGACCGCGACGCGAAACCGGAAGACCGCAACCAGTGGCAGAAAGCGAACCCAAGCTACCCGCATCGAACCTCGGAAGCCGCTATTTTAAGGCTTAAAAAACAGTTGGGCGAGGACTCGTTCAGACGCGAATGCTTGGGAATCTGGGACGAGACGGCAGAGTCGGAGGGTTTGCCGCTCAAGCTTTGGAGGGAATCCGCGGTTGAAGATCCGCAGGTCGCGGGGTTGCCTGCGGCGTGCGGTTTGGACATGTCGCCCGACAGGCAATCATTGGCGATCGGAACAGCGTTTCTCAATCCGAATGGTACGGCGCACGTTGAGCTTGCAAAGTTTGAGGACGCGCACGCTAACGGGATTGCGTGGGCGGCAGACTGGGTAGCAGAACATTGGCCCCGTTTGACGGCTTGCACAATAGACTCGTACAGCCCCGCAATGGTGTTGTTGCCTGAACTTGAAGCGCGACACGTTAAGGTGACGGTAAGCCGCACGCGGAAGACTGCGGACGCTTGCGGGCGGCTCGTGGATATGCTGAACGCGGGCAAGCTCACTCACCGCCCCGCACACCATGCGCAAGCGTTGGAAAACGCTGTAAACGGGTGCGCCCGTAGGACTTTAGGACAATCAGGATTGTTCACGTGGTCACGCAAGAACGCGGATGTTAATATTTGCCCGTTGATTGCTGTTACGTTGGCTCTTGACGGGGTTTGCACGTCTAAACGCCGTCCGGGCCGTAAAATGCGGGTAATGCATTAAAATGTTTGTGTTGATTGGATTTGTTGGAGGGTTTGCGAATGTCACAATTTTTTGCAGGGCTTGCGAACGTGGAGAAGAACGCGGCTTTAAACGGGTTTCAATGTACGCCCGTGACGGGTGCAGTGTCGGAAGCCGAAGCCGATACGGTGAACAGGCTTGTATCGCTTTGGCGTGACAAGTACGAGAAAAACCGTGTTAAAACCGCCTATTTTAACTGCGAGCAGGAGATTAAAAACCTTAACGTGTCGCTCCCGTCGGATTTTGCGCGTCGTTGCCGTGCTCGTGTGGGTTGGTGTGCGAAAGCGGTTAAAAGTCTTGCCGATTTCACTGTTTACGACGGGTTGGACGGAATCTCGGAAGATTCCCCGTTTTATTCGCTTCATGCTGTAAATGATTTAGAGTCCGTGATTTCTCAGGCTGTAACATCAGCATATAAGCATGGTTTTAGTCTTCTCACGGTTTACCGCGGCTTGTCGGGCGCGGCTAGAGTTCAAGCGCGTTCGGCTTTGTCAAGTTCTGCGATATGGGATTTTGAATCGCAATCAGTCCAGAGTGCATTTACCATAACCGGATACGATGCCGAAGGGCGTGTAACCTCTTTCTGCGTGTTTGTGCCGGGTGCGATTCTCCAATTCGCGAACAACGGCGAAAAATGGACTGTAAAACGGGTAAACACTTTGCCGGGCATTGTAACGGCTGTCCCGATTGTCTACGACCCTCAACTGGATCGTCCTTTCGGACGGTCGCGAATCACGAAAGCGTTGAGAAGCTATACGGATATGGCTGTGCGAACGCTCGTAAGAATGGAAGCTAGCGCAGAGTTCTATTCTGTGCCTAAACTGTGGTTTCTGGGTCTTGACCCCGAAGCGATGTCGGGTGACGGGTGGAACAGTCTCATATCGCAGATCAACGCGATATCGCGGGACGAGGACGGGAACACGGCAAGCCCGTATCAGGTTCAGCAGGCGAGCATGAGTCCTCACGCTGAAATGTTGCGGACGCTTGCCTTGTTGGCGGCTTCTGAAACGAATCTGCCCGCCGCAGATTTGGGCGTGAATATGGCTGTGCCGCAGTCCGCAGAAGCGTTAGCGGAAGCAGAACGCAAGCTGACAAGGGAAGCGGACAGGCAAAACAGTTTATATTCTAAAGCCGTTAAACAGGCTCTCGTCTGCGCGGCGAACCTTGACGTAAGCGTAAACGCCGATCCGCAGACAGCGGAGGATTCGGCGAAACTGCGCGTCTTGTTTAAGCCTACGCAGGAGCAGAGCGCGGGGGCGCGCGGGGATATGTTCGCGAAAATCGCGGCAAACGTGCCCTCTTACGTGTCCACCGTGCAGGCTTGGCGCGGACTCGGTTTTTCAGATGAGGATGCGCTTGCGATTTTGCGTGAAGTTCGGAAAGACAATGCGCTCTCGTTTTTGGAGCGCGCGGCAAACTCTGGGGGGCGCGTTTCAACTGTTGCAGAAAATGCAACTGTTGCAGAAAATTCAGATGTTGTAAAAAATGCAACAACTGAAAGCACGCTGAACGAGAGCGAGGAGTGATGGCTTCAGCGGCTCAACGCAGACAATGGCTGATCAATAACATGCGCCGCGCAGTCGCGGCTTGCGAAAAACGCGGAGTAGACGATTTCCTCCAAGCATGGGACGGTGCGGCATTGTTGGACGAGGACACGGCAACGGGATTATTAAAAGATGTTGCCTCGTCAATCGTCGCACGGGAAAGCGAAGCCGTAGGAATGGCGGCGGCTGAATTCTACGACGAATTGAGAGCCTTAGAAGTTGCGGAGGACGGTTTTACGGCTGAACCCGTGTCCGCAGATTTCGGAAGAGTGCAGGAAGCCGCAGAAAACCTGCTTACACGCTACGCTGAATCGGAGGAAGCGCGGCGTATCGTGTTTAATGCGCTTAAAAACGCGATTTCGGGTTGGATTGCGAACGCTGAAAAGGAAACGATAGCTGAAAACGCGAAACGGGATAAGAAGAAAGCTTTGTACGCTTTTGTGCCGTCGTCGTCGCCGTGTGCGTTTTGCGCGGTCATGGCTTCACGGGGCCTGATGACTAACAGGAAGGCTAAAGAATACGGGAGTGCGCGTATGCATGATAATTGTTCGTGTCTTGCCGTGCCGGCTTGGAGTGCGTCGGTGAATGTGTGGGGGAAGGGTAAGCGTCCCGAATTTTGGGAGGATTTCTACTATCAGGCAGAAGGCAGGTTGAGAGAAAACGGGGCAACGAATATTAAGATTCGTGATGTTTGCGCGGAAATGCGCCGACAAAACCCGTCAAGGTTTACAAGCTGAAAAAAAAAATGCTCTTGTTTCCGGGGGTTACGTCCGAAAACAAGAGCATGCTTCTTTGCCGTTGGCAGGGACTAAAGAAGGTAAAAAATATTATACGCAACAGTTGACGAAAGGTCAAAACATGGCAGAAAACGGTGACGTGTTCAAGGTTGAGAAAAATGATGCAATAAGCTTTTTGCAATCATTTGAAGCTGAATCGGTGGATACTATAATTACAGATCCTCCGTATTGCAGTTACGGTGTCGGAAGTTCGGGAAATAAGTATGCTGCTAAAGAATCTGAAAGATCTTACGTGTTTGAGTGCGGTAATGATATTTTGTTTGACAATAAAGATTTTTTCAGCAATTTCATGTTTTTCAAAGTTTGGGCGGCCGAATGCTTGAGAGTGTTAAAAGATGAGTCACGCTTGTTTGTGTTTTGCGACAGGTACGGTCTTGCTCAAACAATTTGCATGGGGCAGATGGTCGGATTTACTTATTTAGGGTTTGTGACTTGGTGTAAAACGTCGGCGAGACCTCAGCCTACAAGATTCCGCAAAGCGTGTGAATATGCGGTTGAGTTTTGCAAGGGTACGCCGCATGTTAAGACTCGAAACTATCCGAACGACTGGTGGCAGGGTGCAATCGTGCAAAAGGACAAGCGTGTTCATCAGACGCAGAAGCCTGTAGATCTTATAAAGTATTTGCTTGATTTTTGCCCCGAAAACGGGCTTGTTGTTGACCCGTTTTGCGGTTCGGGTTCGACGGGCGTGGCGGCTTTGGAATTGGGTATGAGGTTTGCAGGTTGCGATCTGAATGAGAAATGCGTGAACGTTGCGAGCCGTTTGTGCGGTGAAGCCGCAGAAAATTTTGAAGAAAAAATAGAAGACGATACTGCTGTCTGATGTTTTGTATGATATTATATAAGTGTGCTCAATCCGATATTTGCCATTTCGGGTTGGCGGCTTTTTTCCTAAAGCGTTGCTGTTACTTAACAGAATTTGGGCAGAGGAAAAACAAAATAAGAAGGCTTGTTCTTTTTATCTTGTTTCTCCTCTGCTCCTCCCTTATTAAAGGGTATACGGCATGCTTTACGAGGATTGGTTGGGAAAGGATTTTAACGAAGATGTCGGACGCAGAATCTGCGGTGTCGGAAGCAGAAAAGAACGCCGAACCCGTCGAAACCGTAAAAGAACAGCCCGAAGCCGAAAAAGCGGCTGACAAGGCTGTTCAGAATGAAGAACAAGCCAATAAGAATACGCTTGAACTGGTGCGCGAAGAGTCCAAGAAGTGGGAAGCGCAAGCACGCGAAAGCAGTGCGAAACTTGAGGACTTGCAGAAACAGTTAGACGAGGCAAGAGTCAAAATTTCAAGCATTCAAAACATCGCGGAAATTGACCGTGCAAGATTTACGGCGGCCGAAAAATTCGGGGTGCCGTCCGATTTTCTGCAAGGATCAACCGCTGAACAGTTTGAAGAATCTGCAAAGCGTTTGAAAGATTGGAAGACTCATCAGGATTTCAGCCGAACAGACACGCTCAGTCTCGGCAACGAGCCTGAACCGGCTGAAACAGAAGAACGCAAGTCTCAGCGTTTCCTGCTCGACGTTCTGAAAAATTCGAGACACTGAATTTTTAAGTTTTCTATATATTTTGCCTGATTTTTTGATGGAAAGGACACAAAATGGCAGAAGCAATTAAGACAGACAGATTCGACTTGCCGGATCATCTTGTCGGCGAGATTCTCAAACAGGTCACATCTGATTCGGCTGTTGCCCGTTTGAGCGCTAAGAAGCCGATGAAGTTCGGCAATCAGCACCTTATCAGTTTTACTCAAGCACCGCGTGCCGAATTTGTCGGCGAGGGAGACAATAAGTCCGCGTCCGGCGCAGAATTTAAGAATTTCAAGGCCGTGCCGCGAAAATCGCAGGTAACCGTTCGCGTAACCGATGAGGTGGACTGGGCAGACGAGGACTATCAGCTTCAGATTCTCGGAACACTTGTGGACGCGGGCGCTAACGCGCTTGCCCGTGCGCTCGACTTGGGATTGTTCTACAGGCTGAACCCTCTCACGGGTTCGGAGACAGACTGGACGAATTATCTTAACGCAACAACGAACCGCGTGACCGCTACCGCTTCTCCTTCTGATGATATTGAGAAAGCGGCTCAGCTTGTTCTCACTAAGAACGATGAAGGCTACGATGTCAACGGTTTGGCGTTCTCTAAGCAGTTTGCGAACAGTCTTGCGAATGAGAAGGATAAGCAGGGTCGCAGGCTTTACCCCGAACTTGGCTTGGGTGTGAACGCTACCAGTTTTAACGGCATTAACACGGCTGTATCGTCTACCGTGAACCCGCCTGAAGCGGCTGTAAAACCGGGTGTGAACGCGATTGTCGGTGATTTTGTGAACGGTGCGTACTGGGGTATTCAGCGCAGTTTGCCCGTGACGGTTCTCAGGTCTGGCGACCCTGACGGATTGGGTGACCTTGCGCGCAAGAATCATCTGGCGTTGCGCATGGAGGTTGTGTATGCGTGGTATGTTGATGTTGACCGTTTCGCCGTCATTGAGAACGCGAAACCGGGTAAATAAATGCTGATAACGCCTGAAATGTTTAATACGAACAGTGAAAGCGTGTTGAATCGTTTGCCGCTTGCCGCCGAATTTTCGGCGGCGGCGGCTTCACCTTTTGCAACGGTGGAAGACCTTGAGAAGCGTTGGCATGCGCTCACTCAGGAAGAACGCGAACGCGCGGAAATTCTTCTGTCTGACGCTTCAGAGATCATTCGGACTCGATACCCGCACTCTCCCGACCGCGTGTCGGCAGAGGTTCTCCGTGCGGTCGTTTGCGCTATGGTTCGGCGTGCCATGACCTCAGCAGACCGTGAGGGAATAACGCAAGAGACAGAAACTACAGGGCCTTTCTCAAACTCGTTCACTTACGCTAACCCGGGGCAGAATCTTTATATTACAAAGGAAGAGCGCGAACTTCTGGGGCAGGGCTTGAGAGCCTTTCACGTTGATATAAGCGGGGGTCGTTATGCTGATTGAGGGCGAGTGGATAACAGTGTATCAGCCCGAACAAAGGTTCGATGAGGACGGCAACCCGGTTGCGGGGAAGCTTAAAAGATTTATGGATACTACCGCTTTTATTAAACCTTCTGACAGTTTGCCTACTGTTGACGGCAAGGGTGAGAAAGCGGCGTATTCTTGCACCGTGTACGTTCGTTCTACTCAGTCTGTCCCGATTCAGAGGGGCGATGTTATCGAGTTTGCGCGAGACGGTATCGTCAAGCGGGTGCGTGTGCGGTCTGCTAGTTCGTGGCGAGATTATAAGCGCAAACAGCCGATGGGTGCGGTGTTTGAATGTTCTGACTGCGGTTACGGGAATGACGGAGAGTAAGAATGCGTGCTAATCCTAAATTTGTTTTGAATCGTCCTCAGGTTAGAAAGCAGGTTTTGCAGAACAAAGAAATGCAGAATATTGTTTTTAACGCGGTTCAGGAAGCGAGGGGAACGCGGGCAAGCGTGCGCGTTTATAGGAGCGGTTCGAACGTTTCACGCGCAAGCGTTTATATTTCGCCGTGGCAGAATAGTCCCGCGGGCGCGGCCGCGGCCGCCTCAGTCGCGGGGAGGGTTCGCCTGTGACATTGCGCCCCCCGTTTAACGCTTGCCGTTTCGCTCCGAAAGTTTTGAATTTCCTGCGCTTAAACTTGCCTGAATTTGAGTCTTTGCCCGTAACGTATTCATCTGTGAGGACACACCGCACAAACGGGTTTGAGGTTGTGTGTGAGCCTGCGGGCGGTTCTCCCGTGACTGAAATAACGCGCAATGAGCGGCTTGTCTTCACAGTTTACGACTGCGGAGAATCCAAAACGGCGGATATTGTCACGCTCGAAAAACTGGCGTTCGAGATTGCCGCAATGCTCACGAGTGAGAAAGCACAATCGGACTCGGAATTGTCGGATTCTGTGGACGCGGTTTTCGAGTCAGGAGTGTTTCGCACTGCGGACGGGGAGCGGCTCTGCGCAAGCTTTATAATGCATTATAATGTGCTTGCTTATACTGTCTAATTACTGTTGCTAGATGGTATAATTGTTTTTGTTTAGAACTTATGGAAAGGGTTGTAACGTGGCAGACAATGACAAGACCGTCGAAAAAGCCCCGCTCGTGCAGGGGGATTCTGCACCGAAGAAATTGACGGCAGACACAGACTACATTAAAAAGAACAATGACGCAGGCAAAGTACGGCTTATTAAGCAGTATGCACTGTATCTGGCGGACTCAAACGACACCGCGTTTGTAATGCCTACAAGCACGGACTGGACGCCCCCGGAGGGTCATTTCCCGATCGGATATTCGAAAGAAGACGGCGCGGTATTGCACCCCGAAACGGGCGATGAGACGGAGATTAAAGCACATAACGGCGATATTGTTTACAGTTCGGTAGACGGCGGTTATTGGACGCTCCAGCTTGGTGCGATTGAATGCAAACGCAGAGTAGTCAACGTGTATTTTGATCAGACACCTGGCGTGGACGCTGTTCATGTTAACGGCGTTACGGCAAACAAAGAATACAAACTTGTGCTTGCAGGTCTTGACCAATCGGACAAGCCTTTTATTCTGTGTGCGGAGCGCGTGAAAGTATCTGAACGCGAAGACTTGACTTTCACGTATTCGGATACGCTCACTTTCAGTATCACGTTTAAGATTTTGACTCCTGCGGGAACAGGCAAAAACCAGTTCGATATTTACGGATTGGCTGTCGATTAAAATTTTATTGTTCTTGGGCGGCGGCTTGTTTTTCTGCGGTTTTGGAATGTTTCGAGTTTTCTTACCGGTTTCTTTCTCGGAGGATTCTGACCCCTTCAAACTGCGGGAACGCCGCCGCCCGCTCCTATAATTTTGGAATCAAAAAGGATATAAAATGAGCGTTAAAAACGATTACACTCAGGTAACTGTGGACGATGAGAATCTCGGAAACGATATCCATTTGGAGTGCTTGGGTTGCAAGCTTGATTTGCCGTCATTGTCGGGCGGCGACTTGCCGTTGGACGTAATGGAGGTCATACTTCAAATACAGTCGAATGGCGGGGATCTGAATAATCTTTCGGACTCGGAATCATTCAAGTTTGCGGGCGCGCTGTATGCATATTTTAAGCGATTCTACCCCGTTTTTTGGGAGAAACTCAGGGGAGAGAAAAAGGCGGTTGCATATATTAACGCGCTTGTTTCTGCGTGGTGGGAGCAGTCCGAATCAGACCCAAAAGCCTGATTCTATGCTATTTTTTGGAGGACAGAGAAGCACGCAACGCTTTTGACTTTGACTGTTTAAGCCGTTTCGGGCGTGTTTTCCGTTTTCCGAAAACATGCAAATACGCGCAGGGCAAACGGTCGGACTGTTCGTGGATGTTTGTGTGGGGTCTTCTCTGCGAACTGCTAAGAGAACGAGAGTCACATTGTTTCGCAGTCCTTGCCGGATACTCATACGTGCCTACAGGCGCAGAACGAGTATATTGGGACGGTCTTGAACTTTCAGGCAAATTGAAGAAGAAAGGCTACCGCCCGTACGCTGATAAGCGTTCGGACTTGTTGCGGCGTTTGGCTCTCAGACAGTCTACAGGCAGAGAGCATGCGGAGCGGGAGAAGCTCAAAAAATTTTTTAATATTCAGGATATGCCCGAAAGTTCGGGCGGCGAGTGAGGAGCGCAGAAAATGGCGGGCGCGGGTGCGAGTTCGATTGGAACGCTCTATTATAAGGTCGAACCGTCCACGGAGGGGTTCGGCAAGAAAATCGAGTCTCAGCTTGCGGGGAGCGTGTCTAAGGGTGCGGCCTCGGGTGCGCAGTCGGGCGGCGCGTCTCTTCTTTCGAAAATCGGGAGCGCGTTCGGTCGTGTCGGTTCAATCGGCGTAAAGGCTATTGCCGGGGTAGCTTCTGCGGTGGGCGGCGTAGCCGTGCAGGGCGGTATCAGCCGCGCGCTGAAAATTGAGCAAGCCCAGGCGAACCTTAAAGGCTTAAAGCACGATACAGCCGATATTACGGAGATAATGAAGAACGCGAACGCGGCTGTTAAAGGTACTGCGTTCGGCTTGGACGAGGCCGCGTCCGTTGCGTCGCTTTTATCGTCTGCGGGTGTTAAGAGCGGAGCGGAACTTGAAGGAGTTCTCACAACTATCGCGGATACCGCAACGATTTCTGGCGATTCTATGGAGGATATGGGGCAAATTTTCGCCAAGATAGCGGCTAAAGGCAAGATTCAGGGCGAGGAAATGCTACAGCTTAACGCTCACAATATTCCGATCCTTGATATTCTTGCCAAGAAATTGGGCGTGTCTTCTGAAGAAGTCTCGAAAATGGTGTCGAAAGGTCAAATTGATTTTAAGACTTTTTCGGAGGCCATGCATGATTACATGGGCGGCGCGGCTCAAGCGTCGGGTGAAACGTTCAAGGGCGCGCTTGCGAATGTTCGCGCCGCGCTCGGACGTTTCGGCCAACAATTGGGCGCGTCCCCCGTATTGAACAGTCTCACCAAAATTTTTGGGAGCATTACTCCTCTTATAGATAAGATAACAGCCAAGTTCTTGGAGGCTTCTGACAGTATCAGCGAGGTCGGAGAGAACGGGCAGAGGACTTTTACGCCTTTAGAACGCATTGTGAACGCGGTGTGTTCGGGCATTGACAGGCTCACGGCCGCTATTGATTCGGGTGACGTGAGCCTTGCTAGTATCGGTAAAAGTTTTGCGGGGGTTGCGGGCGGTTTTGGTACTCTTGCCGCGGTGGGCGGCGGGGTTTTGCCTAAGATTGTGAAGAACGCGGATTCGGTGTCGGCCGCGTTCGGATTGGCGGGCGGCAAGGTTAAAGGCTTTGTGTCTGAAATGCTGAAAGCTAAGCCGTCTGAAATTCTCGAAGTTGATTTTTCGGAAAATTTCGGGTCGGCGGAACTCAAGAAAGTCGGGGAACAGGCGGGTGCGGCGGCTGATTCGATTAAAGGCAAGTTCGCGAGCGTTTTCGGAGGTGAGATTCCCGAAAATTCGAAAAAATCCGTTTCGGGGTTGAACGAGTCTGCCGCCGCCGCGCAGAAGGCCGCGGCGCAGATAAACTCGAACATGAAAGCCGTGAAAGACACGGGGAAAGCCTCGGAGGAGGCGAAAGAAAAAACAGGCTTGCTTCAGAAAGCGTTTGAAAGCCTCAAAAGCGTCGGGTCTGGCGTGTCAGGAGCAATGGGCGGTATTTCTCAGGCTGTGAGCGTTTTCGGCGCGGCTCTCAAGGGGTTGAGCATTGTAGGCGCAGTCGGAGGACTTGTCGCGGGTCTTGGAATGCTTGAAAGCACGACGGGTGGCATGCTGTCAAGCATGTTGGATAATCTCACATCCCAACTACCGGGCATGTTGGAATATGTTGTAACGTTTATAAACAGTCAATTGCCCGCCTTCATCTCATCAGGCGCAGGACTTATACAAGCACTTCTCAACGCTGTAATAACAACGCTCCCCGAACTTGTCACCGTGTTTGCCGAAGGCTTGACAACCTTGGTGCAGGGCGTGAGCGGAATGTTGCCCACCTTGATTCCTCTTGGCGTAAAGCTTATTTTGACGCTTGCGCAGAGCATTATCGATAATTTGCCTACGCTTATTACCGCTGGTTTGTCTCTTTTCGAGGGTCTTGTGCAAGGGTTCACGCAGGCTTTACCGGTAATTATAGGCATGCTCCCAACCCTGATTTCGTCGATCATTGAGAGTCTCATAACAATATTGCCCGCACTTTTTGCGTCTGCGGGCAGGATTTTTGAAGCCGTGTTTGACGGCCTCATACAATGTGTGCCTGTGCTGTTAAACCTTCTGCCGGATTTGGTGGCTGAAATTATAACCGCTCTGGCCGATCTCAGCGTCATGTTTGCGGACGCGGCTGTTGCTTGGGTTGAGGGTTTGAGCGACGGGTTTGATTTCGGCGAATTTATCGGCAATTTGGGCGAGTTTTTAGGACAGCTTTGGGAGAAGATCACGGAAGCCGCACCAAAAATCGGGGAAGCGTTCAAAAAAATATTCACCGAAGCATTTCCCAAACTTTGGGAAGCGTTGACGGAACTGTTGCCGAAACTTTGGGAGAACCTGCAACCGCTTTTGAGCATGGCGGGCGACTTGTTGGTTCAGCTTTTAAGCAAGCTTGCAGAGTTTGGCGGCATGGCTTTGTCTTGGCTTGTTGAGAACGCGCCGAAAATGGCGGCGGCGTTCGCAACGTGGTTTGCTGAAATGCTCCCGAAAGCAGTATCAGGTTTGCTCAGTCTGCTCACAAAAATTATCGAATTTGCGGGGCAGGCGATTGCATGGCTTGTACAGTCCGCGCCTGGAATGGTTGCGGCTTTGGGCGAGTGGTTTATTCAAATGTTGCCCTCTCTTGTTTCTGGTTTGGCGAGTCTGATATCCAAGTTGCCCGGCTTTGTTGCCGACGTGCTAATGTGGATTGGCGGTTTGGCTTGGCAACTTGCAGGTGCTGTAGGCTCATGGTTTGTAGACATGCTGGCCGCGTTCGGGCGAGGTGTCGCTGACATGCTTTCCGCGGTCTGGAATTTCGGCGGCAATATTATCAGTACACTTGCTGATTCATTGTCGGGATTATGGAACGGTATTAAAAGCTGTTTTGACAAGCTTGTAAACTTCTTCAACATTTCAAACTGGATAGAGAAAGGCAAGAGCCTCGTAAAAGGCATTGCCGACGGAATCACGAATGCGGCTTCTATGATTTGGAATGCGATTAAAGGCGTTTTCGGCGGCATGTGGGGTTGGATTTCCGACAAAATGGGCTGGGGGAGCGGCGAGGCTTCTGTGTCTTATTCTGCGGAGGTTGAACCGGTGTTGCAAGGCATGCCGTCATTGTTTGCTCCCGTTGTTTTCGCAGGTTTGCCGTCGGGAGCGGCAGAGGCTGTTGTGCCGGCTTATGCGGACACGCAAAACGTGAGCAAAGGCAATACTAGCGGCGTGAACGCTTCTGCCGGCATGGTGAATCAGAATTTTAATATTAAGGTCGTTCGTGCGGAGGACGATCTGTCTAGCGCGGCAAGCGTCTTGTACCGTCAAGCCATGCGCACTGCGCGAAACTATGGAGGTTTGAGAGTTGGTTAAACATGTTACTCGTTTAAGCTTGTACAGGCTCAGGAACGGGGTTTGTGATTCTAAGCCTTACGCCGTTTTCGACGGCTACTATGGCGAGGAGCGCGAAACGCCGTACTCTCTCTACCTTGGAGAGGAAGGTGCGGAAGGATGGTATTCTACGCCCTCCGCGAAAGTCGCGTCTTCGGATAAATGGGGGGACGGCAAGCACCCGGTGCAGGCTGAACAGGTGTTTTACGAGTCTAAAACCGTGGTTTTTCACTGTGTTGCAGTGGACAGGCGTGAACCGTTTAATCGGGCGCATAATGCGTGGATTCCCGCATTGTCGGGGGTTTCTCAAATAGTGCGGGCAAGGTTTGAAGACTCACCCTACTCGGACAATAAAACAAGGATTCTTGACGGCTCGTTTGACACGTTTCTGGACGGGTATATTACGGTTGATATTCCCGAATCCGCACCGAGTCGGGCGTTCTCTGAATTTGAGATTACTTTGACTGCAAACAATCCGCGCCGTTTCGCGTGGACTCCGCAAACCGCGGAGATGAATGCGACGGAGGAACGCGGCGGCTCAGGTTTGGAGTACGGGGAAAATGCGGCGGGTCTTAAATATCCTCTCGCATACGGGGTTCTCTCTTGGACGCACCGTGCTATCTTGAAGAACGAGGGGACGGCGAGAAGCTGGCCGACATTCAGAGCGCAGGGCGCATTCCCAGACGGGGTAAAGCTTCTTTTCTCGGATAACACGGGTCAAAAAAATTATTGGCTTCAATATTCGAACTCTTTGAGCAGTTTTGATGTTCTTGTTTTTGACTGCGGAAACGAGCGCGCGTTTTTGAACGGTGCTGATGTTACGAGAGAACTAGAATACAGACAATTCCCGTGTGTCGAATCCTCCGCACGGTTCGGTGACAATGCGCACC
>JAEEGL013452458.1_pt1 | contig 31313 bp, 19 predicted proteins | sample 9134231 | NCBI WGS metagenome assembly JAEEGL01 (sample SAMN16246548, study PRJNA631951) | gut metagenome | biome: gut microbiome; feature: rumen; material: fiber-attached | host: Bos | place: Iran: Karaj | collected 2018-10
GGACTGACCGGAGAAAACTGTTTGCTTACAGATATAAAGGTATTACAGAGTGGTGAGTCTGCAACTGAAGGAGATATAAAGAAGATAGTCAGGGATGAGAATTATATAGACAGGCTGCAGTCGGATGTGCCGAATGTACAGATAGACGGGAACAGGTCAGATACAACTGCAGGTATAGAGTTGAAGGATGAGCTTCGAATTGATTTCCATACCATGAGTCTGCCATCGGCAAATCTTGTATGGCATTGCCCTTTTATTCTGATATACTATTCAGAAGATAAAAAGGTAAACGGAACGGGCTACCGGGAATATGCATTGATAAAGATTAACGGTGAATGTTCATCCGGTGACAGCATGACACAGAACAAATTCAAGATGAAAAAGAATAACACATTCCCCGGCTGGGAAAGCTGGAAAGACAGTAACAAAGAAGGAATCGAATGTTCTGTGGAGCTGATAAGAAAGGGAAATACCATCACTACCGTTACCGAGAACCTCGGTATATACATCGAAAATACCACTGTGCTCAGCAATGCGCCGGATATGGTATATGTGGCACTTACCGGTGATCAGGTAGCGCTGACGGATATCAGATTACTTGGAAATTAATAGGCAACTATTTCACAAACGTCTTATGCAGTGAAGGAGTGTCAGGTACCATAAACACTATACAGTAGACATTACCAAAAGGGGGTATCAATATGGATAATAGACTTAAAGATGACGAACTGAAGAAAGTTGTTGGTGGGACAGGGGGAGAACCTATCGGCACTACTACTAGATACTGTCCCCAATGTAGGGAAAAAACCATTTTTGATGTTTATGAAGGAGGCTGGATCATATGTATCGCGGGGCACGGGTATGATAACAGGTCAATCCTTAGGCGACTATAGATAGGTGAAAGAGTCTCAGGTACCATAAACATTGGGTACCCCATCGCGGAGAGGGAATTTTCCGCTTGCAACATCCCTCGGGATGTGCTAATATAAAATACATAAGAGGCATAGTAGGTTAAACTTAAAACATTGTTTATAAGTGTTTATTCTCATTTATGCAAGTGAATGTCAGTAAACATAGGGAAACAAAGGATCAAGTTTAGTTTATTTTGTCTGACGTTAACATACTGTTTTCTAGGAGCAGTGTGCTTTTGTCGGGCTATTTTTATGCCTCTTAGTATATAAAAAACTAGGAGGAATTTTTTATGAATGAAAATGATTTAAACTATGTTCAGATCCACATTGACTATGAGTTCAAGAACAAAGACCTGTTAAGGCAGGCATTCACCCGGAAGTCGTACTCATCTGAAAACGGAGGAGCTGACAACGAGCTGCTGGAGTTTATAGGAGACAAGGTATTAGACTTGGCAGTTGTAAAATATCTGTCAGATGAATACGGTCACCTTATGAGTGAGGAGAAAGACTATAACTCTGAAAAAGACAGAGACGGGTATGTAAATCAATACGATGAAGGCGAGCTGACCAATATAAAAGCCCGGCTTGTACAGAAAAGAACATTGGCTAACAGGATCAGTACTCTGGGATTTGAAGAATACCTGATCATGGGGAAAAGTGACATTGAAGGAGAAGTATACAAAAGCCAGTCTGTCAAAGAAGACTTATTTGAAGCAATAATAGGAGCGGTCGCCATAGACAGTAACTGGGACATGGAAAAACTATTCTATGTTGTTGATAAAATGCTGGAGCCTGATATGGAACTTGAAAATGAGGAAGATACAGCCAATTATATAGGCGAGGTACAGGACTGGGCATTGGCAAGATACGGAGAACTTCCGAAATACCATGTGGACAAATATAGTGAGATATGGATGTATGGCGGGTATAATGCAGATGTAAGTAATGTATCAAGTAATCCACTGCCTAATTACATGTGTTATTTGGGACTCCCGGGGATAAAAGGTATATTAGTCAGCTTTGGAATGTCAAGAAGTGAAGCCAGAAGAAATGCCGCAAAATTCGCTATGGAGCAGATAAAATGCCACAAGCTTGAATTAACTATAAAAGATGAGATTCTGGATCCCAATCTTGATGACTCAATCAATCAATTGGAGACATTGTCCAGAAGAGGGTATTTTGCAATACCGAAGTATAGTTTTGAGGAAACTCATGATGCTGATGGTAACCCACACTGGAAGAGCATATGCCAGATAGAAGGAGTAAAAGGAAGAACATCCGGTACTTCAGGTAAGAAGATGGAAGCAAAGAAAAAAGCAGCTTATAAGATGCTGCGTAAGGTTTTAAAAGGGTGAACAGTAAATTGCAAATACAATTTGGGTAAAAAATCAAGACTCCGGTACGTAAGTGCCGGAGTTTCTGTTTAACACACCATAATTATACCAAAATAGTATCAAAACGAGCTTGCTCTAGGCATTTTTATAGTATAGCTGGTTATGATAGGATAAGAGTAACTGAAAACATGAGTGGTTTGAAATTAATAACTACGTTGTTCCCGGGACTTCCCGGACTATTCCCGGTCGAAATGAATTAATGTATTGCTTTTTATTTTCCTTGGTGTTATAATACTCGCATAGCATTCGAGGAGGTCGAGTATGCCGAGAAAACTTAAATATTCATCAAATATAAAAGACAAAGGATTATTAGGAAAAGAACTTAAAATAGCTGCTGATTTATACTGCCAAGGATTTTCATATGAAAAAATAATAGAGTCATCAATTGAAGAGAATATATTTCAAGTTAATACTGAACGACGCAGAAAAGAAATGGCGGAATGTATAGTGGTCAGATTGAAGTATCTGGATGATTTTACAATCAAAAGGGTAGCAGAAGGTACGATTTTCCTAGCAAATACTATTTCTTTATATGCTATGATGAAAACAAATCCTCTGGTTTTTGACTTTATGAATGAAGTTTATCGTGAAAAAGCCGAATTGATGATCAACCGGATTACAGATGTTGATATGACTCAGTTTATAGAAGTAAAGGCTCAGCAGATAGAAGCAGTCGCAAAATGGACTGATGGAAACAAAGAAAAAGTCCGGGGGGCGTTGCGAAATGTGTTAGTTGAAGCAGGCGTTTTAAGAGATATGGGTAGTTTTTATATGGAACTGGTTCCTGTAATAGATATGGATCTGGTACAAAACCTTTTGAAAGAAGATGGAGAAATATATCTGAAAGCGATGGGATTGAGTGTATGACAACTGCAGAAAAATTGAATTTGATTGAACCTAGGATAAAAGACGAAGAATTTCTTGAAAAAATCAGGGGCGGTCTGATTGTTCCGTTTTATATTCTAGACTATGATCCCAAAGATGAATTCATTGCCCGGGAACATGTTCTTAATCTTCAAGATAAAGTAAACAAAGAGAACGGTGATATTAAGATAAAAGTATTCGATCTTTATGAGTTGTTGCTTGAGTGCCTTAAAGAAAAGGGATTTTTGGAAAAGGCATTAATGGCTGAAGAGCTTAAGGGAACGGAAAAATTGATTGAGGCTATAAAAAATACTTTAGGTCTGAAAAAAGAAACTAACATGTATGTTGATAAAATAGTTTCTAATATAAATCCGGAAGATGTGATTTTTTTGACTGGAGTTGGAAAAGCCTTCCCAGTCATAAGGACGCATAAAGTACTTAGTAGTATAAGACCATACATAAAGAGAAATCCATTAATTGTAATGTACCCTGGAACATATATAAATAATGAATTCTCTTTGTTTGGAGAAATTGACAAAGATTACTATCAAGCATTCAAATTAATATTGGAAGGAGACCAGTAGAATGATTATTAGAAATATATTTGAAAACAAGATTGACCGACATATTGATTCTGTAATTGAAATCGGTGGCGAGACTGATGCTTCAAGAAAGGAAGAATTAAAAGAGTTTGTTGTTACCAAACAGGCGGGAGAGCATTTCAAAGAATTCTTCAAATATTATACTACAACATCTAGGACAGGTAGAGGAGATGTAGGTGTCTGGATTTCTGGCTTCTTTGGGAGTGGTAAATCGCATTTTATGAAGATGTTGGCATATATTCTTCAAAATGAACAAATCGGTGGAAAGAGGCCAATAGAATATTTTGAAAACAAGATAACAGATAATTTTACTTTAGCAGATATGAAGGCTGCTACTGATATCCCTACAAAAGTAATCTTATTTGACATAGACCAAGCGTCTGATGCAGATGCACGTAATAGTCAGGAAATGCTGGTTAAAGTTTTTAACAGAAAGTTTAATGAAATACAAGGATTTTCTGAAAGTATGCCATGGCTTGCAGATCTTGAAAGACAGATGGTTGCTAAAGGAATATATGAGCAATTTAAAGAAAAATACGAAGAAATATCAGGAACGCCTTGGGAAGAGGGAAGAAATGACGATTTCTTTGGAGAGGATAATTTTGTTGAGACAGCTAAGGCTGTTCTAGGAATGTCTGAAGAGGCTGCACGAAATCTTTACCAGAATAAATCAGATCAGTACTCTTTAACGGTAGAAGATTTTGCGGTTAGGGTTAGAGAATATATTGAAGCTCATGGGAAAAACTTTAATATTGTATTTATGGTTGATGAGGTTGGACAATATATAGGAAGTAGCAGCGAACTGATTCTAAATCTTCAATCTATAGTTCAATGTCTAGGAACAGAATGTAATGGTCACGCGTGGGTTGTAGTTACCAGCCAACAGGCTATAGATAGTGTTGCTAAAAACCTTAAGGCAAATGATTTTTCGAAAGTTACAGCCAGATTTCCGGTAAGACTTTCAATGTCATCTATTAATGTTGATGAAGTTATCAAGAAGAGAATCTTGTTAAAGAATGAAGCCGGTACAGATCTCCTAAGAAACTTATTTAAAGATAAAGGTGGAACTATAAAGGGAAAGGTTACTTTTGGAGGAGGGGCTCCTACATATCCTAAATATGCAAATGAAAAGGATTTTATAGATATCTATCCTTTCTTCCCTTATCAATTTGATCTTCTGCAGTCAACATATGATTCTGTAAGAAATAGAGGATCAAGCGGTAAGAGCATGTCTAGTGGTGAGCGTTCATTGCTTTCAGCTTTCCAGGATGCTGCAATAAAGTATGGAGATGATGGCCTCGATAGATTTGTTCCGTTCAGCCAATTCTATAACACTATGGAATCATTCCTTGAACAGGATATTCGTGTGGTTATGGAAAGAGCATCTAAGAAGGAATCGTTAGAAAAACCGCTTGATCTAGATGTTCTGAAATTGTTATTTATGTTGAAGGACATGGATAACGATATGCCCACTAATCTTGATAATCTGACATCTCTTATGGTTTCGCATTTAGATGAGGATAAAATAGCCCTTAGGGGAAAAATTGAAAAGTCTCTTTATCGCTTAATGGATGAGAATTTGGTACAGCGTGATGATGACAAGTATATTTTCCTTACAAATGACGAACAGCAGGTAAACATTGAGATTGAGAGGATGGACCTTGATCCTAGTGAGATTATCGATTATATTGGAAAACAGGTGTTTACAGGAATCTGTGATACAAAGATAAGATATAATGCGAACTTTATGCCTTCCTATAATCAGATTATTGATAATAATCCAAGAGGGCAGCAGACAAGTGAGCTGACGATGTATTTATATACACCGTTTGTTGAAAAACTTTCAGAACAGCAACTGAACATGATGGCTCAAACTCAGTATTGTTTAATAGTTACTATGGCTGATAATAAGCTTATGGCTGAGGAAATTGAGCGTATGCTAAAGCTTGAGAAATATATCCGCTTAAAATCAGGAAAAGCAAAAACAGATTCTATGAGCAGGATTATTTCTCTTAAAGCAGACGAGTTTAGCCGCAAGAGTAATCGTGTCGCATCTATGATTAGTGATGCTGTAGCAAGTGCTGACTTCTATACAAAGACGGGACATTTGAATGGCCTTAAGGGTGATCAGGCGAAGGATAAAGTTAATGAAGCGTTTAGAGTATTGATTGATAGCGTGTATACTAAACTTACATATATTAAAGTACCAGTACAGAAAACTGCAGATCTTTCGAATAGACTTGATACTAGTACTCGACAGTTGGGTTATGACGATATTAAGTCCAATAAACTGGCATTAGAAGAAGTCAAGAGGTTCCTTGCAAGAAAGAATGAACAAAGAATGCCGGTAACAATGCGTAGCATAATAGAGCAGTTCCAGAAGATTCCTTTCGGCTGGACAGAACTTGATATTGCCGGTCTAGTTGCAGAGTTGTTTGCAGCAGAAGATATTGTATTACAGCTATCAAATAAGAATGTAACTATAGCGGATCCTCAGGTTGTAAATTATCTGACAAAGAGGGATTACAAAGAATCGTTAAAAATTAAAATCAAAGAGAAAACCAGTGATGAACTGATCGAATCAGTAAAAGAAATTTTAAAGAGTGCATTCACGAGAAGTGTTGAATATACTACTGATGCTAAACTTGCAGAAGAGGTTAACAAAGCACTTGACAGTGCTATGGATACATTAGAGGATATAAATAATAAGTATCCTAAGAACGGAAAATATCAATCGTTTGGATACACATTTAAGCAGGATGCAGATAGTGCTCAAAAGGTACAGATGATGTATCCTGGATATAAAAAGGTTCAAAATTGGTTATCTTCATTAAAGGGATTAAAGAAACTTTATGAACCGAAAATGCTTTTTGAAAGTTTCGTATCAGAAGCAGATCGGTTTAAGAACTATAAGGAAGAGATAGGTACTATCTCAGACTTCTTTAAAAATCAGCTTGCAATTTTTGAAAGATCCTGTGAGTTTGTCGATCTGTATGAAAATAATAAGTCATATCTTGAAGAAATATCAGCTAAAACGTTGATTATGGAAATGCTTTCCATAATCAACATGGATGAACCATATAGAGAAATATATAAGCTAAGTGAAGATAATAAAAAATTTAGTTCTACGTTAGGAGATGTTCTTGAGAGAGAAGCGGCTCCGGTTTTAAAACAAATAGGGGAAGATAGGAAGACAGCAAATAGTTCCTTTGAAACATATGGTATTGAAGTTCCGGAGGGATTAAATCAGACATTTTCAAATTTGGTTCAGAAAGTAAATACATGTCAGTTTGTCTCAACTATTATCGGCGTACGTGAAGAATCAGCTAGAGTACGAGATAATTATATTGATCAAGCGACCAAGAAGTATAATGAAATGGTTGAAAAAGCTAATGAAGAACAGGGTAATGGGAACACTCATGTTGGACCTAAAACTGATCCGGTTGCCCCTAAAAAGAAGATTAAAAATGTTACGGTGGCAAATCTTCTTGGTAATCAGCGAAAAATTGAGACGAAAGAAGATATTGATGCTGTAGTTGAAGGTATTCGTAAGCAGCTTATAGATATGCTAGATAGTGAAACTATATTGAATTTGAAATGATAGGTGGGTTAAGATGAATAAATCAGCATTAAGAAGTTTTTCAGCATGGGCTAGGAGATATTTGATCTCAAACATATCTGATAGAGCACAGTTTATTGGGGTGACAAAAGATAAAGTGACATCTATGCAGGCAAAAACTTCAGATAGTTTTATGGTAAATGGAGTGACCTTTGAATTTGCTCCGTCATCAAGAAATCATTTTGTGGATTTTGTGAAAGAGGTTGGCTGGGAGAATGCAATTGAAGAGGTAGCATATACCTGGTTCAATCGTATTCTGGCTATCCGATTTATGGAAGTAAACGGATATCTCGAGAATGGTGTGAATGGAGATAACATTTATGTTATTGGATCGAAGGATCCAGATAGAACATTCCCTGATGCAGTAGATCGTGCTACAGAACTCAAGTATGTAGATAAGGAAAAGGTTTATAAGTACCAGGATGCTGAGGATAATGCAGGTCTGTTTAGATATATTCTTATGAGGCAATGTAATGAACTTAGCAAATGGATGCCGGATGTTTTTGAAAAGGTTTCTGACTATACGGATTTGCTTTTACCAGAGACTTTGATGTTACCAGATGGACTTATTGATCATTTGACACATGATCTTAATGCCGAAGATTTTGATATTTCCGCAGAAGGAAATGGTCAGGTTGAGATCTTTGGATGGTTGTATCAGTTCTATATTGCAGAGAAGAAGGATGAGGTTTTTAAAAGCAAGGAGAAGATTAACAAGGGAACACTTCCTGCAGCTACACAGCTTTTTACGCCGGACTGGATTGTACGGTATATGGTTGAAAACTCACTGGGTAAAATTTGGGTAGTTTCTCATGAAGAAAGCAATCTAAAAGATTCTATGAAGTATTATTTGGAGCCCGACGTAAGTGACGAAGAAGTTCTGAAAATTCATGAGGAGTTAAAACGTGATTATCAGGCTGCAAGTATCAGAGATATTAAGTTTATTGATCCCTGTTGTGGTAGTGGACATATTCTAGTGTATGCATTTGATCTTTTTTATCGCTTGTATCTTGAAGAAGGGTACACTGCTGATATGATTCCGAGCATTATTTTGGAGAATAACCTTTATGGATTGGATGTTGATAAAAGAGCAATTCAGCTAACGAGTTTTGCTCTTACAATGAAAGCGAGAAGTTATAATAAGCGCTTATTCCAGGAAGGCTATCATTTCCCGAATGTTGTGGATGTTCATGAAAGTAATAATATAACAGATAAAGATGTTGATGTTTTGGCAAAGTTGCTTTCTTTGAATGGTGACGAGAAGGAAGTATTCGAGGAGTGCGTATTCAGATTTAAAAATGCGGAATATTATGGCTCTTTGATCAATAACTTTGAGTATACGTCAGATGTATATGACGCATTACTTAACAAGATAAGTGATAAGGAAGGGAAAATAGATTTCGGGAATCTTTTCGAAACTGAAATTTTCCAAAGATTCTATGGGCTTATATGCGTCCTTGTGAAGCAAGCAATGTATATGAGCGACCATTATGATTGTGTAGTTACTAACCCGCCGTATTTAAATCCTGGTTCATGTGGTGATGAAATGAAATCATATGCAGCTACATGCTATCCGGATAGTAAAACGGATATGTTTGCAATGTTTATTGAGCGCGGAATGGAATATGTAAAAAAGAGTGGTTTGCAGGCGATGATTACAATGCATAGCTGGATGTTCTTAGGCAGTTATGAAAAATTGCGAAAGAAGCTTATAAGAGAAACAATTGTAGTTAGTATGGCACATTTGGGATCAAGAGCATTTGAAGATATTGGCGGTGAGGTTGTGCAAACTACTTCTTGGGTAATGAAGGTGAAATGATATGGGAACATATATAAGATTAACGGATTTTAAATCTCAAAGTGAAAAAGAAGAAGCTTTTTTCGATGTATCGAATAGATATATTGCAGATATGCAGAAATTTGTTAGTTTACCAGGTAAGCCGTATGCATATTGGATTTCAAAAAGTGTCAAAAATGCTTTTGAAGGGGAGTTGCTTAGTGATTATGGCGTTACGAAGCAGGGATTTGCAACCGGAAGCAATGATACATTTTTGAGATATTGGTTCGAGGTTAGTAAAGAAAAAATCTATAAAGGCCAGTCTGGTGCAAAATGGTTTTTCTGTAACAAGGGAGGAAGCTACAGAAAATGGTTTGGAAATAATCATTATGTTGCCAACTGGGAAAATGACGGAAAAGAGATGAGGAAATATTCGGGATCGGTTATAAGAAATCCGGACTATTACTTGCGAGAAGGTATTACCTGGTCGTCGATAGCAAATGCTTTATCTATGAGGTATACACCGGAAAATTTTGTTTTTGAGACTAAAGGGTCTATGTATTTTTCGAATGACCCGAAAATGCTTAAATGCCTACTTGCTTTGTTAAACAGTAAAGTAGTGGCTGTTTTTCTTAAAGTTCTTTCGCCAACATTGGATTTTCACGAAGGGCCGATGAGTAAAGTCCCGGTAATTATCGAGAATGATAAGGTGGATGAAATCACTGAACTGAGTGAGAAGAACATTCAGTTATGCCGTGAAGAATGGGATGATTTTGAAAACTCACATGATTTCAAAAAACATCCATTGCTATAGGAGAAACGCATGGGTTCATATTTGAGATTAATATCATATGGTTCTGAAAATGAAAAGAGGGAAGCATTTCTTAAAGGGGCTAATACATATGTCTATACAATGGATCAATTTCATTGCATAGAAGGAAGTCCATATGTTTATTGGGCTGGAGAGGCGTTAAGAGATTCTTTTAAAAATGACAAACAGTTGGCCGAATTTGGCGATGCAAAAATCGGACTTCAGACAGGAGATACGCAGAAGTTTATAAGGCTTTGGTTTGAGATAAATAGTTGTTCGTTTAATGTTCTTTCGGGAAAATGGTTTCCTATAAACAAAGGTGGAGAGTATAGGAAGTGGTTTGGCAATAATTTAAATGTTGTTGATTGGCAAGATAATGGAAAGAACATAAAAACTGACAAACTTGAAAGACTAAAGGCAGGTTTAATAGAAAAAAAGAATAGTAAGTGTTGGAATGAGGATTATTACTTTAGACGTGGTATAACGTGGAATCTTATTTCTTCCAGTTCTTTTTCAGCAAGATGTTACGAAAATATGATCTTTGATATAGCTTCAAACGGATATTTTGTTTTTGACGACAGCAATTATTTTTATATCGCTGGTTTATTAAATTCAAAAGTAACTCAGTACATAGCTGATGCATTGAATCCTACAATGAATTTGAGTGCGGGAGTATTGAGCAAACTGCCGGTGAAGGATTTGGTGAATCAAAAGAGTGAGATTGATGAAGATGTTCAAAGGTGCATTGATTTAGCTAAAACTGATTGGAATATGTTCGAAGTTTCTTATGAATTTTGCGCGCATCCATTGGTAGGAAGGAGAAATGATAAAATGTCAATTCTACTGAGTGATAAGTATTTGGAATGGGAAGCAAAGTGTAATCAACGCTTCCAGGAATTAAAATCAAATGAAGAAAAGATCAATGAGATATTCATAACGGCATATGGATTAGAAAACGAACTTGATTCAACGATTAAGGATGAAGATGTTTCTGTTAGACTTGCAAATCAAGAAAGAGAGATTAAATCCCTGATATCATATGCAGTTGGCTGCGTCATGGGTAGATATAGCATAAAAGAGGAAGGTTTGATATACGCTGGTGGAAATTGGGATGATACAAGGTATGCGGAGAATTTCAAACCGTGTGAATTCGGGGTTTTGCCTATTACAGAGGAACAATTTTTTGAGGTGGACTTGTGCACAAGAGTCATAGACTTTGTCAAGGTGGTTTATGGTGAAGATTCATTAGTTGATAATCTGAAATTTATAGCAGCAACGCTTAAGCCGGATTCGTATGAGGCACCAAAAAAAATTATTAGAGACTATTTATTCAACGACTTCTTTGCAGATCATTATCAGACATATCAGCGTAGACCGATTTATTGGCAGTTAGATAGTGGAAAAGCTGGTGGATTCAGAGCTATAGCTTATATGCATAGATTTACGGAGAATACCTTGCCACTTGTACGCGTGGAATTTATTCAAGATCTGCGTTATAAATACGAAGAAGAAATGCAAAGACAAAAAGGTAGATTGGCAAGAGCTTCATCTACAGCAGAAGTTAATGCGATGAAAAAAGATATTGCAACACTTGACAAAAAAATTGTTGAATGTGCTTCTTATGATGAATTGTTGAATCATGCAACAAGCAGTATTCAGAATTATCTTTTTGATCTAGATGCTGGAGTGAAGACAAACTATGCTAAATTCTTAGCCATAGATGGAGATAAAAATAAGAATATTCTTACTGTAGTAAAACTGTAGGAGCTGTTTATATGAGCGAAGTTAATTTTGAAGATGTATCTAAAGAATTAAATATCATGTTTGCGAAGAAGCCTCGCGATGGACAAAAAAGAAACATTGTATTCTGGTATAATGGCGATGGAAAATTTAAGGAACAGCTTCCAGGACTTCAAGAACAGTTGGCTGATGCTGAGATAGTAACTTATTCCGGTAATAATTCGTTTAATCTTAAATACCAGATTGAGGTACTGAATCCTAATAAGAACTTCTTGGTTTATGTGCCAATGTTCAAACCAGCTCCTACCGAGAATTATTTGCTAGATATGTATATGTATTCGCAGGAGTTTGAAGCAGATGTCGCAACTATTTATATGCGTGAACTTGGGATAAAGAATCCGGCACTTTTCGAGACGGTAAAGAAATATGAGAACTTCTTTGGAAATCAGAAGCGTATTGCGGATTTTAAAAAGTTAGGTATCACAGAATGGACAGAGCAGACTTTTAATATAGGCGCATTATGTTCTGTAGTAAAATGCAGTTTTGATTTCGATTACGCCCTAATTAAACTGATTTCTGATTTTTATGCAGGCGGAAGTTTACTTGAAAACGTCGAAAAGTATTGTGATGTTGAGACGTTAAATGATTATATTCAAATGAAGTTTGGCCTTGTGGATGCACTGAATGATATTGAAAAGATGACAACAAACATGCTTCTGCTACATATGAGTCTGTATCTTCAAGGAACGATTCCAGATAATTGGGCCAAAAATCTTCCGGATAATATGAATGCATCTATAAAAAACAATGCATACATTTTCATAGATCGATTCATGAAGAGCGATAGAGCGGATGACTATAAGCATATCTCAAAAGCAATCTCAGATAAATTGGATGTAATCAGTTATATTTCCGGATGGGACATGGATTCATATGAAGATGTAGATACTTTCATGGATTTTGATATTGTAACAATCAGTAAGCTGCAAAAGCTTTTGCTTGAAAAAGGCGAAGAGTATGAACGCTATATGCGAATTGTTAAGCAGCGCAGGAAGTCTTACTGGAATAGCCAGTTGAGTCATGACTATATGACTATCCATTATGCTTGTAGATTTCTTGCAAAGATGCATGAGGTTAATACAGAGTTTAGTGAAATTGATCCTAAAGAGATGTTTGATCACTATGTAAACTCGTACTACAAGTTTGACCAATACTATCGGGAGTTCATCTTTCATTATGACCAGTCAACATTAGAATCAATGCTTGATATATATAAACTCATAGATAATTACTATACAAATTGGTACTTAGAGGAGCTTTCTAACCGATGGAGCAATATAAATGATCTTTATCATTGGGGAGATGTCACTAATGAGAGACAGTGGAATTTCTATGATAATCATATCAGAAGGATGAAGGAACGAGTTGCGGTTATTGTTTCAGATGCTTTACGATACGAATGTGGAGAAGAATTGTCAAGAAGATTAAGTCATAAGTTCCCTTCAAAGACAACGATTACTCCTGCTTTGAGTACTATGCCCAGTTATACAGCTCTTGGCAGTATTGCTTTACTTCCTCATAATTCAGTAGATTATAAAGAAAATGGAGCAGTACTTCTGGATGATAAGACTATAGTTTCATATGATTCCAGAGAAAAACACTTAAATGAGTATAGAACTGGTAAGGTATATAGTGGTAAGGATTTTCTGAATCCGAGCCTTAGTCAGAAGATTAGAACAGAAGTTAAAGGAGTTGAAGTTATTTACATATATCATGACCGAATTGATGCAGTAGGTGATAACGTTCCCACAGAAATGGATGTATTTAATGCTGCTGAGAAGTGTTTTGATGATATAGAAAAGATATTTCAGAAATTACAAAATATGTCTATCTATAATGTGTTTATTACTTCTGATCATGGATTTTTATATCGCCGGGAAGATATGCGTGAGATGGACAAGACTCCGCTTAAGTTTTTAGAAGCTATACTTTCTAAAAGGAGATTTTTCATTTCTCATGGAAAAAGCGGTAATGATGCAACAAGAAAAATACCTATGGATTATATTATCCGTTCACAGACTTCTGATCAACCTGATTTATTTGTAGAAGTTCCCTATGGGACAAATGTATTTCCTAAGTCAGGGGAGAGTAAAAAATACTTACACGGTGGGGATGCTCTGCAAGAAGTAGTTATCCCTATTATCCAAATAGAAAACAAGAAAAAAGATCGAGATAAGAATAAAGCAAGTAATGCGACCGTTAAACTTATATCTATTTCGAGAAAGATTACTTCGCTTATTACTTTTATGGAGTTCTTGCAGAACGAGGAGGTAAATGACAAAGTTTCACCTTGTAATTATGAAGCTTTTTTTACAGATTCTAGTAATGAGAGGATTACGAACTCTATTGTTATTAACTGCGATAGCAAGAGCAAGGACATAGCAGATAGAACATACAAGGAAAAGTTCACATTTAAAAATAAAAAATATAATACAGATGAACAGTATTATCTTGTGATCAAGAATTACGATGATCCTTATGCTGAGGAGGAAAGAATTCCGTTTGTAATTGATATACTGTTCAGTAATAAATTTAATTTTTAGCAGGAGGCCAATATGGATGACCTGGATAGGCTTACGGTAGACAGTTTTACCGGTAGAGTGGTACGAAAAGATCTTTCAAAGAAAATCAAAGGTAGCCTAAATGTACCGATATATGTTCTCGAATATCTTTTGGGAATGTATTGTGCTACAGAAGATGAGGATAGTATAGAACAGGGAGTAGAACGAGTTAAGAAAATCCTTGCAGATAATTATGTTCGTCCTGATGAAGCTGAGAAAATCAAATTTAAGATTACCGAGCTGGGCTCATTTACTGTAATTGATAGGGTACAGGTTTCTGTAGATGTGATCAATGGCATTTGTATGGCAGATTTGATGAATCTTGGCATGGGAAATATTCCAATCAGTTCGGATTATGTGAAGAATAACGAAAAGCTTTTGGCTGGTGGAATTTGGTGCATAGTCGAGCTTGGATATGCTAATCTTCTTGAATGTGAGGACGAATCGCTTGGTAGAGCAATAAAGTCTCTTTTAAACGGGAAAAATAAGAAGAAGTATGAATCTGAAGATGAGGATAATTTCGGTATTGTCATAGTAAATGAGCTTACACCAATACAGATGCCGAATCTTGATCTTTGTGAGATCTTTGAAGGTAGAAAAAGGTTTTCTAAAGAAGAATGGATAGATCTTATTTTAAGGTCAATAGGAATGGAACCTACCCAGCTTAAAGAACGAGAAAAATGGCATTTGCTAGAGCGACTTGTTCCTTTGGTAGAGAATAACTATAACCTTTGTGAATTAGGACCAAGATCTACTGGTAAATCACATGTTTATAAAGAGATATCACCAAATAGTATCCTTATTTCTGGAGGACAGACCACGGTAGCCAATCTCTTTTATAACATGGGAAGACGACAAGTTGGACTGGTTGGAAACTGGGATGTTGTTGCATTTGATGAAGTAGCCGGAATCAATTTCAAAGATAAAGATGGAATTCAGATTATGAAAGACTACATGAATTCCGGATCATTTGTTCGCGGGAAAGATGAGGTTGCAGCTACGGCTTCTATGGTGTTTGTTGGTAATATCAATTATTCTGTAGATGTATTGCTTAAAACATCGCATCTTTTCCAGCCATTCCCAGATCTGATGGCTAATGATACTGCATTTTTTGATAGAATGCATTATTATCTCCCGGGATGGGAAGTACCAAAGTTTGCACCAAAGCATTTTACGGATAATTATGGATTCATAACGGATTATGTGTCTGAGTTTTTCAGATGCATGAGGAAGTATACATATGGTGATTTGATTGATAAATACTTTAAGCTTGGAAGTACTTTGAACCAGCGAGATGTTATGGCTGTGAGGAAGACGGTTTCAGGTTTGATAAAGATCATATATCCGAATGGTGAATGTACAAAAGAAGAAGTTGAGGAAATTCTTAAATATGCTCTTGAGGGTCGTAGGAGAGTAAAAGAACAACTTAAGAGAATTGGCGGCATGGAGTTTTATGCCGTAAATTTCTCATATATTGATAATGATACTTTTGAAGAACGGTATGTTGGCGTTCCTGAGCAGGGAAGTGACAAATTGATTCCAGAAGGAGTTCCGAAGCCGGGTACAGCGCATACTGTTGTTCGTGCTGCAAGCGGCATGTTCGGAGTTTATCGTTTAGAGATAGAGGCTATAACAGGAAATGGAAAGTTCAATAAGGTTGGAACTGTTACAAAATCTACCACGGATAGTATTTCTAATGCTGTGAACTACTTTAAGGCAAATGCTAAGCATATCAGCTCCATGATATATATGGATAATACTGATTTTATGATGGATATCAGAGATTTGCAGGGACAAGGTGCTGCAGAGGATCTTTCGTTATCAACGCTCATAGCTATGACATCAGCTGCTTTAAAGAAACCTGTGTTAACTCAGTTGGCGATACTTGGCGGCATTAGTATAGGTGGAACAATAAACACGATAGAAGAATTAGCTAATGTTCTGCAGGTTGCACACGATGCAGGAGCTAACAAGATTCTACTACCGTCAAATGCCAAGAAACAAATAGCGGATGTTCCGGATGATTTGTTTGTGACATTTCAGATTATATTTTACAATTCCCCGGAGGATGCGGTATTTAAGGCCCTAGGGATTGAGTAAGGAGGTGAAGAACTATGGCAGAACTATTGTACTCAATCTTGGAAAGTTTAATATATGATATTACGAGTTCTGTCGTAAAGAATTGGTTCGACAGTCTCCGTTTGAAGAGTTTTTTGAAAAAATTGGAAAAAGAGATTAATAAATTTTGCCGAGATAATGAGAGCAAATATATTGATTCGAGTGCCTTTGATTTCTTTATTCGTAGTACAGACTTTTTGAAAAAAGTAATAGAAAGAGCGATTACAACTAAACTTGAGAAGAGCAATAAAGAATTCCTTCAAGACGAGATAAAAAGAGCAAGGGAAATAGCTGTTGCAGAAGATATTGCCTTTTCAAATAGTGATGAGCGAACGATAAAGGATCTGTATCGCTTAATCGAAGAAAGTGTTGGCACTTATCATCGCAATAAGCTTTCTATTGAACAGCGGCATATAGTGTCTTTGTATTTGAACCAACTTGCAGAACTAAAAGAAGCGGTGAACACTAACCGTAAGGAATATCGTCAAGAGCATAGGGAAATACTTAATGCAATAAAAGAGGAAGGAAAGCTTGGTAATACAAAAGCTTCATTAATAGCTGACCTGTTATCAAAAGAGTTTTTTGAAGGGCGGTTTCAGGATTTTGATGATCTTGCTAATGCGGTGAAAGATAAATCTGATGATCTGGCACTTTTCTATGAGTGCTTATCTCAAATTTTGCGTTCTGAGAGGTGTACAGATGCAATAAAAAGAATAACGGATATTTCGGATTCACGAATCAGGGATAATGCAGTCAGAACAGCACTTCCAATTCTTTTATTTAGGAAAGAACCGATAGATAGGTTGAAAGAAGCTACAACGGCAGGATCGTTACAAATTATTGTTGATTGTTTATTATATAATAAAGTTGAAGGACTCTTTTTAGAGAAGATTTCTTATGAAGGTGGTCTCGAAATTCATAATTTCTCATTAAATAAAAAACTGGTATATGAGGAAGAAAACCTAATTAAGTTGGTTGCTATTTTATCTTTATCTAATAGACCAATAAGAAATATTTATTTGGCGATGGAAGCAGTGGCAAATGAAAATCGTACTTGGTTTACAGATATTTTAATAGCTGATAAGAGAGTAGACAGTTTTACAAGTGAGGAGGCGGATGATAATACACAGATATTAATTGACGTGATTAATCAGGTACAACAACAGAAGAATATTTTTGAAGGATTATGTAAAATGATCCGAAACTTTTACTATTCTGTGATAGTAAAGGCATATTTGATTATGGATAATATCAATGAGGCTGAGAAAAATATTCCAGATGATTTGATACAAGAACGTCCGCTTTCTGATTTTATTTATGCTATAAGAATAAAGAAAGGGGAAGTTGGATTAAATGAGATATATGATTATTCAATGCGATATGAAGTGTATTGGTTGTTAAATAGTTACTTTATATCGCGTAAAGATGAAAATGAATTAATAGAATTTTGTCGAGAGCATGAGGAATTTTTAAAAAAGGATTGGCAACTCTTTTTCATGTATCAAGGAGCATTAAAAGTTTTGGGGTTTGGAAAAGAACGTGAAAATCAACTAAAAAACCACACTGGTGAATTAAGTAATGTATATGAATACTGGAATGAATTATTAAATATATCTGCTTCAGATGAGAATCAGAAGGGTTTTGTTGAGGCATGTCGTGATGGGAAAATGACATGTTTGTTTCACCCTTCAGAATATCTAATAATTGAACGGTTACTTGATTTTAAGGAATATGATCTCGCTGAATTATATTTGATGAAACATGAAAAAATAGGGGAAAATGGCTTTAGAATAAAAAAATATAAGGCGCTTATTCTTCAAGGCAAAAAGTGTGATATAGAGGCATTGAAATGGTATAGAATGGCGTTTGAAGAAAACAGTACAGATGTTTGGGTTATTGATTCACTAATAACTTTATCTCTGATAAATAAACGTAAAGTTGAAAAAAAGGTTATAGATGCAGCAATAAAGGCAGATACGTCGCGATTGCATATGCTTGTTGCTGCGTGCTATTTGAATGATGGTAATATATCAAAAGCGAAAGGTGAAAATTTACGAGCCATTTTAATGTCTGGTGAAGAATACAACTCTGCATTTGGGCAGTATATAGCTATTTCGACATCCACACAAAGTAACGAAGTGGAAAAAATATTGGTAATCGAAGCTGATACAGCAGCTTGTTGTAAAATGGATGATGGTAGTCAAAGATGGTTGTGTGTATATAAAGATTGTCTGTTACCTATCTCCCCGTATATTTGGAATAATGATTACCATGTTCATATTGATGACGCCGCTCGGTTGGGGTTCTTAAGAAAACATCAAGGCGATCAAATCACTATAGAAAATGAATCAAGCATAATTACAGAAATAATACCAATCGATGTTTACTTTTTCAAATTATGTATGGCCAAAATGACTTTGAATGGATTTGCTAAGGAAATAGCTATTCCTGTAAAGAATGGAGAAATGGATGTTTCTGCCTTTAAAGAAGTATTCACGCGTACTATTCCTGATAAAAAAGAAACTTTTGATTGGTTTGAACAGTATAATAATATTCAAGATATTCCTTTGCCATTATATACATATAAAGGTTTTACACGACTTACATATTTTCAGTTTGTTGATTGGATTTTATCTTACAGAGAATGCCTAGTAAGACAGATAGTCCATGAGTCTAAGACAGCCCACAAATATGTAATTTCTTTCTCTGCTATTTTAGCTTTATACAAAATGGGATATCCTGCGGAGAAAATATGTGAATTCGGTGGAACTATTATGGAATCCACATTAGTACAAGTTGATTCGGATGTTAAAGAGGTTATTAATGAATATAACAGAGATACCGTGGCTTCTTTAGGGCTTATTGACGGAAAATTAGTTATTTATCAAGTGGATGATGCCGGTAAAGAGTATTGGTTAAAAGAAGCCGGTAGTTTTAAAAAGTATTGTGAAAGTATTCCTACCGTCAAAAGTGACCAGGATTTATCTGGAGATTTTTTTGGCGAGTTTGATAGTAAGGAATTTTTCGGTATATGTGATTATGATGCTATAGCGTTTGTTAAACAAAATAGTGATTATGCTTTGGTGACCATTGAGGCAATATTAGCATCTTTAACACAAAACAAGTTAGTCAATTTAAACGTAATTTCAGTTGCGGATTGGTTGGTAAGTCAACAAATAGGTGCTGAGAAATTAATTGAATACTTGAAATCATTACTGCATCAAGGTTGTTTATTATCAGTAACAAAAGATGTGATTAAATACATTTCTGAGGTAGTATCTAACGAAGATACTGATAGTAAACAAGAAATATGTTTAATGTGGGATGATTTATTAGATGGAGTCAATAAGTTACCTGATAAACAAAGATTAGTGTTTGATCAAGCTATGTCAGAAGTTTTGGCTTCTTTTGAAAATGAAGAAAGAATCATCGATAAAGAGCTCTTTTGTATTTTGATTAATAATTTACTCATAATTCGAAAGCAAAAGATTGAAGTATTCTTTAATGAAAATGGAGACTTATCTATTTCGCTTGTAAATATAGAGTCTGATGATAAAAATGCAGAAATCGGTAAAGAATAATGGCTATTTATCAGGTTGTATTAGGTTATTGAAGTTTATGATTTAATAATCATAATTAAATATGTAGGGATTATTGAATTATATACAATATGGGAGGAATAATAAATGGCATATGGGAAATCGGTGACACTCTTTTTAGTAAATGGCAAAGCAGACAGTTTAGTTATAGCTACGCTATTGAATTGGAATGCGACAGCTGTAAGGATACCGAGAATTGAAGTTTCTGATTATTTTAGGAATGAATTGTTGCAACCAGGAGTTTACTTTCTAATATGTACGGATCAAGATACCGGGGGGAAAATGGTATATATAGGTGAAGCAGATAATGTACGTACAAGATTAATGCAACACATTCAGGATTATAATTCTGAAAAGGAGAAATATTATTGGCATCAAGCAATTTGTTTTACGGGACCTAATTTAAATAAGACGTTTATAAGATATCTCGAAAGAAGAAGTTTTCAAATGGCAAAAGAGGCTCACAGATATGGGATTCTGACACAACAGACTTTTTCAAATACAATTATATCTGAAAGTGATAAGGCTGGGATGGAAGAATTCCTTGATAATATGAAGATAATTCTTGGAGCACTAGGATGTGAAGCATTAGAGCCACTAGATGTAAGGTCGGAAGCTGATAAGAGTAGTGGAGATCGCAAATTTTATATTCAGATTGGAGGAGTGACCGCTGAAGGTGAAGCTACAGCTGATGGCTTTGTCGTCTATAAAGGAGCCACATTGAATAAGAAGACCAATACACGGTCTATTGGAAAGAAAGCTTCAGAAAGACGCGAATCTTTAATAGCAAGTGAAAAGGTAAATGATTATACAACTACTGAAGATTTATTATTTACAAGTCCTTCGGCTGCTGCGGATTTCCTTATGGGGTATAGTATCAGTGGTCCGGCTACATGGAAAGATAAAAATGGTACAGCTTTAAAAGATAGAACAGATATTTAAAGGGGTTATTATCAAATTGGGGTATCTATAAAGGAAAATAATATTATGACGGATTTAGAAAAAGTAATAATGCAGATGACGCTAGAGCTAAATAACGAAATAGTAGAATCTATCAGTAAGATGATGAGAATGTTACAATTAAAAAAACATTATATCAGATAGAAAGGTTGATGCTGTTTACTATGCATTCATTAATAATTTCTAGGTAGATATGGTGGAGGGTTAAATGTTTAAAATTAGATTGAGTACATGGACCAATGTATGTAAGGCATATCGTGAGCTTGAAAAAGGAGTAAAAAAGGTTTCTTTACAATGGTTTCCCTTTACCAAATTATCTGAAGAGGAATGGGATTATCTGTCTAGTGAAGGATTCTATAGATCCTACATTGAAAATGGTTCATTTGTTCTTTTTGAGAATATAATGCAAAGTTCGGAGAATTATTTACAAAAAAGCGATGGTAGTTTTAGAGATGCGGTGTTAGTATCACCGATATTATATATTATTTTACAGGCTGTTGGATATGAAATAGCTACTGTATATATTCCTGAAAGACAAGATGATATTTCTACATATTATTCTGGAAAGTATGAAGAGAATCTTACGGTTAGATATAAGAGAGAATATGACAGCTTTTTTAAGGAGATTAACTCTTATCAAGAGACTTACAGCTATTACATAAAAACCGATATTACCAGCTTCTTTTCAAATATTAATATTGATAAGCTTATAGAACGAATAGACGATGTATGCAATGCAGAAGGGACTATTTTTTCGCAGAATCAATTGCAACTGTACAAAAAACTAATGGATTATGTTGGGACTGGACGCTTCCCGCTTGTCGAAAATAGCGTTATGTCATCTTATCTAGCTACAGTGGTTTATCTGGATCAAGTTGATTATGATTTATATGATTTTATAGATAAAAAGATCAATTCAGTTACCTGCTTTAAAATGATCAGATATGTTGATGATTTATATATATTGATATCTCCAAGGGAGGGAATTGAAGATGTTAAAAATGCATACAATGAGATAAGAAACGAGTATTCCTCGCTTTTAAAGTCATGGGGATTATCATTAAATTCACGCAAATGTAAGTTTGGTTTAACTCGTGAGATTAATCAGGACTTAAAAAAGTCAATGTATGATGAATTCTATAATGGTCAAAAACATTGTATCGAGGAGCTATATTCAGGTTCTTTAGAGAGCTTTTTGCAGGGACTATTATGTAAGATGGATGAGGAATGTCCGGATATTGAACAGTATAACAATATGATTGATAATCATTTTTCATTTGATGATATAGAATATACCGCATCAGAGGTTTTTAATTATTTTGTTTATGAATCTGGAGCAAATGTAAGTTCTGTTAATGTATCTAGATTAATGCTTCAAATAATAAAAAAGAATATCTCAGTTATTTCACTTGATCCAAAAAGACTAGGCATTCTTGTAATGAAAACACATAGTGATGAGGCTATAAAAGCTACACTCAATGAGCTTTTTAAGCGCCAGAGAGCGAAAATGTGGAACTCATATGATACGACAATTGCAATTGCATACTTGATTCAAAGTGAATTTCGTCATATTGATTTGCTGACTGTATTGAAGAAAAATGTGCCAGAACTTTATAAATATTACTACAATAATTGTAGAGTAAGTTTTGTAAGATCGTTATTGACAAATGGATTAAAAATTTCTAATACACTATGTAGTGTTATTGGAAAAGATTGGAAGTCATATTATCTATACTTTATGTATTATACCGAGCAGGCAAAGAACAATAATCTGACCGCATATGCTTTTTTTAAAAATTATTTTGATCGAGTAACTGCGAATCTAGACTATGTGAAAAATCTGTATGAAGGAAAGGCGGAGAAACGTCCTAATTATAGAGGGTTTTATACTGAAGGGGCCTTTTGTAAGTTCTATTCATGTATAGATGGGAGCGAAGAAATAATCAAACGAGCTCATAAGTTAAGGAATGAAAATCCTGTATCGCATTCATCGGCAAGTTTAATAGAAAATGATAGTACAACGGATGGTTTGCAACAAACTATTAAAGATTTAAACACACTTATTCGCAGATACATTGTACAGGAAGACATGGTATTTAAGATTTAAAATATGGATATGGTTGTATGAAAGTGAGCGTTATGAAGCTTCAAATTGGCATAGGATCAATACACTAGAATTTGTCTTGATAAAAGTAAGTAATATGCTTAAAAAAAGCTAAAGCAAAATAAATATAATTAGTAAAGGATAGGTATGAGAAAAAATAATTATTCAAAGATAAAAAATATGGATAAAGAGAAATGTAAGAATGCTATGAGTAAAACTAAGAATTATCAAGTTGTTGACGAAAACGTGACGACAAATGAGAAATCACCTGAAACTGACTGCTCATTAACTAAAAGCTATACGGATAAAGAAAATGTTGAAAATCTTAGGTCTTTAAGACTCTCTACTATTCTTACGATAGCAGCTATTATGGCATCAGTATGTATTGTTTTGTATAATATAAGTAAGGAAATATTAAACAGAGATCCGATAAGCGGTTCTGGTTATTATATTTTTACATGGTTTATGTTTATTACTGCACTATCTTCTGCATTGATCATTATTTATGATATTATTATATATATCTGGAAAGATCTTAATAGATATGATGTTAAAGACACAAAACATGATAAATATGATGATGAATCAGATAATACATTTCACAAATTGAAAAAAGATTTTATATTTCTGATAACGGTTTTGGTTGTGTTATTTGGGGTTTTTATTATTGTGTTTATTTATGACCTAAAGCTTAAAATATTTGTCGGAATATTGGCTTTAGTTTTGTTTGGCGTGATATTTTTTGAAGCAAGAAAAAAGGCCAAATTACATATTTCTTGGGGCAATATAAAATATTGTTTGATTCAAAGTGTAGTTTTAGTGGTTACGGCTGGTATTGTATTTATTATTGTAGCTGTTAGTAATAATATAAGAAGTTCAGAGATTGAAATAGAATATGAGAGTTCAGGGATAGTAACAATAAGTCATGAAAGCAATAAGGCTTTTGAAAGTTTGGAAGTAAACTTATATTCGACAGTACAAGATGAACCAATAGATCATAAAAGTGTTAGACCAGAAGAGCTATTGTATGCAAAAGAAATGGAGTTTAAGAAGGAAACTATAAATCATAATGATGATGTTTCGGTATCTCAGAATATTAGCGGGGCTAAATTATATTGGAAATTTGTATATGATATTAGTGATTTGGGATTGACAGATGGAAGCTATGTTCTTGAAATAATTTCGGAGCAAGGAATGGGAAAAGCTCAGATTCTAAATATGTTCACAGTTGATAACGGACGTTACAACTTTGGACGTGAAAGAATTGAAAAAACATATTGACTTTTATGTATCCGTTGCGGGGTGATTGATAAATATATTTTATATAAAAACTTATTTTTGTTATAAAATTACACTGTTTTAATAAAATAACTTGATAATATACATGAATCGTGTTATTATTTTTTGTATCGGGGAAACAATATATATTAATGAGACAATTTTTTAGGATGAAGGCATTTTACGCTTGGAGGGGCTAAAAACACATGGAATTACCATATTCTGATGAACTGAATATTGGGTATTTGAGCCATCTTTTTGATAATACATCAAATTGTTATAAATTTTTCTGGTTTTTAGCTATTCTTAGAAAGAACGATGGCAGTACAATAAGGTTTTCATTTGAGGAGCTGGTTGATGAGATGATTGCTGATGCCTGGTATATGGTGACCGAGTACAATCTACATCTTGGTCCGGTGGGCGTTAAGGATAATCTGGAAGATGCAGTCAGGTATATTTTTGATAATTACAAGTTTATGTCTTCTGAGAAGAGAGAGAAGATTCTTGAATTCTTGAAAAATTCTCCTGATACAAAGATTAGGAAGTATAAACAACTGCTTATTTTGAATGTTCCATATCGTCTGCAGGTTCCCTTTTTTGATGAGATAAGTGTTGAGCACGGCCTTTGGAACGGTTCTAAAAAAGTACTTTGCGATCGGATTAATGAGCAGCGGCATCTTATTTATTATTTCCTTGAATTTTCAGCGCTTTCCACTTGTATTGAAATATCGGATAAATGGATCAATTATCTTTTTAAACACCGTGAAATACTCAAGGCGTGGATACAGATGAAGTTGATTCTGTATTTGCAAACGAGGAATCCGAGTGTTCCCGGTATTGCGGAGAAGCTTGAACCACCGACTGCGCGTGATATAGCGCGTGTGAGCAAGTATTGGAAGTTGGTTATACAACTGGATCCTTCACTTAAAGATATTTATGGGGGAGTAGAGCTGGCCGGTGAGAGTATTTCTATCGATCATTTTGTCCCATGGCAATATGTGGCACATGATGAACTATGGAACTTGCATCCAACTACTAGGTCAATTAATAGTAGAAAGCATAATTCCCTGCCGGTATGGTCAGAGTATTTTGATTTGTTGAGCTCGCTGGAGTATAAGGCTTATACTATGAAATCACAATCCGAAAAGTTGGCAAAGGAGTTTGATCAGGTGGCTCAGTATCACCTGAATAACCAGACCATTCGGAAAGAGTTGTTTTATACTGACGGTCTGGACGAGAGCGAGTTCAGGATTAGGCTGGGAAATGTGATTAGGCCTGTGTACGATGCCGCGAGGATGCAGGGGTTTAAGGAGTGGAGGTATAGGTTAGTAGAAGATTAAGAAAAATATTTATTAAGATGTAAAATGATTATGCAATATTTTATTATAATACTTTTGACTATGAATACAAAATCCGAATAATTGCTTGTTGTTATAAAATGGAATAGAAGAATAAATAATAAAATGGGATATGGAGAGATTAGTATATGAATTTTAATGACATTATGGATTTTCATAAAGAAAATAAAGATAATTTTGAATTGCTAAAAAAGGATTATGAAGAAGGCTTAATCGTTCCATTTATAGGAGCTGGATTGAGTATTCCTCCTTATTCTGGCTGGGGAGATGCGTTAAGAAATATTTACTCCATAATAGATGACGCTAAAGATGTATTAGAGGATTTATTGAATAGAAATGAATTTGAGTTAGCAGCTCAATATGTATATGATCGTCTGGGAACAAAACGTTTCAATAAGGCATTTAATAGAGAATTTAGTCTTGAAAAAATAGTTGATACTGGATTATCTAAGGCAATGCTATTATTACCGAATTTATTTAATGGACCAATCTTTACAACAAACTACGACCATTGTATAGAAGAGGCATATGGAAATGATTTTAGACAGGTAGTTCAACTCAAGAATAATGGAAGTGATCTTTCAGTTGTTGGACAAACATTTCGTGATCAGCCACATTTTTTATTCAAGCTTCACGGAGATATTGTAAGCGGAAGAATACTACTTAAAACTGAATACGATGAGTTATATGCTGAAGGTGGATGGTTTGAAAAAATACTAGAGAATCTTTTTGCATTTAAGAAATTTCTATTTTTGGGTTGCTCTCTTACTGGGACAGATCGATACATGAATAGTATTGATAGAACATCGGGCTATAGTGCGGACAATTATGCAATTCTTCCTATGTTAGACAAGAAAAAAAGTGAATCTAATGAAGAATATAAAACAAGACAAGAGAAATGGGAAACTCTTCTTAGTAATTATAATATATCCCCGATTTTCTATCCGGCAGGGGATTATTCTTCTGTTGTAGAAATTCTAGAAGCATTGAAGCATAATTTCGAGATAAATAGTATTTGGGAAAATCCAACTGGTTTTATTGGACGGGATGATGAAATACAAAAAATAGAGGATCAGTTAAACAAATATCGCTATGTTTTTGTTCATGGAGAAGGTGGAATAGGGAAAACCCAAGTTTGCGAAAGAATTGTGTCTAGGTTTTTTGGCGAGTCAATAAGGGTATATTTACAAGGTTCCACTGGTTACGCTTCTCTTATCAATGCTGTGGCTAAAGCCGTTGGTATTAATTGTATAAATAAAAAAATTGAAAATCTGATAAGTGAAATAAATCTGGTAGTAGCTAATCTCTCTAGCAAAAAACCATTACTCATTTATCTTGATAATTTCGAAGATGTTATGGCTTGTAATATGGGAACAACAATTGATGAGGAAAATAATAACCAGCCAGATCCTGCAGTGAATTGGATTATTAATATAATTAATAATTCGCCTTCCTCGCTTAAAGTATTGATATCAACAAGGGATCATATTCCTGGACCAACATCATATGAACTTCCCATATTGGGCGAGCCAGAAATGACTATGCTTTTTCAAAATGAATTTAATAGAGCGGGTGGAGAGAGTCTACGTTTAAAGATAGAAAATAATGCCATAGCGAAATTGGTAAAAGAGGTGTTAGGAGGATTACCTTTGGCGGCCGTATTAGCAGCATCGCAGGCAGTTATTAGTGGTTCCATTGAGAAAACCTACAATCAATGGAAACTTGGAAAAACTTTCGTCCAAGGAGTGGCTCCAAACGGAAATAATAGACATATAGCACTTAAAACAGCTTTTTTGGTATCATATAAGCATTTACTAGACAATACTCCAGCAAAGAAACTTTGGGGATATTTAGCACTTGTTCCAAAGGGTATATCTCCAGTTCTTGGAGTGCATTTATTAGAGGATGAGTTTGATGATGCTTCAAAATCTTTACGACAGCTATCTTTAGCAAGAGTTGATTTTAGCAATAACTTATATATGTTAACACCAATAAAACAACAGATATTTGCTTATAATATTGAAATAGAAAAAGAATGTGTAGAAGATTTGAAAAAATATTATTGTAGTATACTGAAGTATCAAACTGATAATAATAGTTGTTGGCTTATAGCGGTTGATTCAGTTGATGATATTGTTTATTTTTTAGATTATCAATTAAGTAATTGTGATAAATTTGGTTCTTCATTAAAAGAGCTATGGGATGATGATTATGATTTATTATATTTATCAGGCTGGAGACCCTTATCATTTTGGGAAATATATGACAAAATGATTAGCGACAAGGATTTTTATGATTCTTGTTCTCAAAAACTACAGGCAAAAATTTATTTGGGAAGAGGAAAAGCGCATTATCTCCTTGGATATGAAGAAGAAGCTCTAAATGATTATAATATAGCAAAAGATATATATAAAGATCTTAAAGATTTTGATAAAATTGCAATTATAAATACATATATAGCCGATGTTGAAATAAATTTATTCAATGACGCTCGCGCGAAAGAGTTATATGAGCAAGCTTTACGGCACTTTGAATACATAAAAGATTTGAGAAATATTGGAATTTGTAAAACGGAGATTGGAGATTTACTATATAGAAATGAAGATAGCTCAAAAGGACTAGAATTAATGGAAGAAGGATATAATCTTCTTAAAAGTGATAAAGAAAACCGTCAAGCCTTAGCTAATTCGTCTTGGATGATAGGAAGAGCGTACCGTAGGATTGGTAATCTAGATATGGCAAAGAAATATCTTAAGGAAGCCGAAGCTGTATATCTTATTGAAAAAGATGATTTGGGCTTAGGAAATGTGTATAAGGATTATGCGGAAATATACGAAATAGAAGGTCCTTCTTCTAAGTCGAAAGAATACTTAAAAAAAGCCTTGCATTATTTTAAAAGAGCACAGGTTGAAGAAAAGTACTATAATGATGTCCAGCGTAAAATTGACACTATTTCTGAATCATCAGACTTAATGTTATCTGTAGAGCAAAATATTGAATCGCACAATAGAGATTATAATATCCTTTTAGAGGAAATAATCAGAAAAATCGATAAGAAAATTGCTGAATTAGAAGATGAAGAACGGAATGATTAATAAAAATTTTTTTAGGGAGTAAAATTAGTCAATCTCATATGTACAAATTTTAAAAATGTTTACTATATATTTATGTTCAGAAACGAAAGGGATTTTTTGAGGTAAAGAAATTTTAAACTGATTAATGCAAATTTGATATAAAATGCTGCAGGCTTTCAAAGAAAAGAGTTAAAACTTAAAGCAGGAATAAAAGTACTTATAGAGAAATATGCGTATAACGTAATTGTCCCTTTTGGTTATAATGGAAATTTTTTGAAGTAAATCAATAGTAAGATATAGTTATATGTCGCGTGTTAATCACAGGGACGGTTCTCAGATTGAAAATCTATTCACGTAAAGCAAGGGAAATATAGAGCTTTCAAGAGTGAAGAATCAATTTCAGAACCGTCACAGGTGATTGGTAGGATATCTAAAGATTTGTCAAAGTGGATTGAGATGATTCTTGGTTACAAATTATATGGAATTAATGTATTTATTGCAATGGTAAAATTCTATAAACATGATGGAATATATGCCAGCACTTTTGAAACTTGTTGATATTCGAGTATTCTACGTCAAGCCGCTATTGTAAACGTGAAGATTCATATTATGTTCTTAAGGATGGTAAGGTTACATGGAGAAATGTGAAAGAGGATCGTCATGCTGATACTTCGGATAAAGAAAGAGACTGTGGTATAGGTTCTTGTAGTCCGACCGGTCGGACGGAAGAAGATGTTTTCAATAACGATAAGCAGATTCTTTTGGCGAAGGAATATTATGTTTTTGATAAGGGACAACGTTTGTCCGGAGTTGCTGCTTATGAGACGCTGGATGTTCACCGTGGGTTTAGTTTTATTGAAAAAGGACTTTTGAGCAGAGCAAGTGTGTTAACGGAGTTTTTGAAGAAAAATCACTCGTTTAAGTTCAGTAGTGGAACGGATCCTTTTAAAGGTACCGGTATTCCTAAAGGGGGTGGGTGCAAACGAAAGTAATTTTATCAAGAAAAGGTTTTGATTCTTCCAACGGAGGCATTCCCAGTCCCATTATGCCGGACGGTACGCTATTGTCCATGCCTATTATGGATTCTTCGGGCATACCGTTTTCAGATATAGCATGGAACGGAATGACTTATGCAGATATCTTAAAGCAACTTAAGCCTGATAGAACTTATATTAACTGCCATGTGGATCCGGATATAAGGGAAAACAGGGTGAAGCGTGTAAAGGGATGGAAGCCAGCATTTGGACAGTGTCAGGCGGCAGAAGGGCAATTGAGGAATGCAAAAGTTGAGGCGGGAGATATATTCCTGTTTTTCGGCTGGTTCCGAAGAGTTGAGGAAATTGCTGCAGGTTATAGATTTGTAAAGAGAAGTGAGAATGATTTTTATACCGGTAATGACCTGCAGGTTATATACGGATATATGCAGGTGGGCGGGAAACTTATAGATCAAGAACAGATAAGAAAGTATTACTGGCATCCGCATTCGTCGGATGTGCATACCGGTCTTGTTAACAATGTGCTGTATCTTCCGACAGATAAATTATCCATAGCTCCGAAGCTTAAGGGTTACGGTACGCTTGATTACCGTTTGGACAGAGTCCTTACCATGGAGGGTAAGGGCAGAGCTACATGGAACGATTACGGTTTCCTGAGACCGGAGCACGTGTACGGTCACAAGAAGAATTCAGCTAAAGATGGCGGTCTTTATTATGCCGGTCAGTGGCAGGAACTGATTATTTATGAATCGGATGGGCTGCTGGATTGGGTGAAGGGGATTGTGAGTGAAGAATGCGCTGAGCATCATTAAATTTTTTAGATAACGAAATTATGGCACAGTTAAAAGTATGGAAGAAAATTATGTTTGTAAGATCGCTTCCATTGATGAAGTGATTGCTAAGTGGGACAAGTTGATAGCTCAGAATCCCGGTGAGCCGAACTGGGTGAGCTGGAAGGCTGAGACTATCGAAAATGTCCGGACCGGCAGGAAGATTCCCTATTATGGGGTTCTGGACGGTGAGATCATCTGCGAGGCTTATGCTGAGCCGGGTTACGATCCGGCTGCGGAAGGCGAGGGTCCGCCGGAGCCGGGTACGGTGTATTTTTCGGCTTTCCGGACGGACGAAGATTATCGTGGGAAAGGATTTTTCTCGAAGCTGATGGCATTTATGCTGGAAGATTTGAAGCGGAAAGATTTTGTCCGGGCGATTGTAGGCGTAGAGCCCTGGGATACGGTAAATAAGGAGCTGTACCGGCATTGGGGTTTTACTGAGTTGGTGCACTCCGGGACATGTACTTATCCGGACGGAGAGGTTATTGAGGTGGAGTATTACGCAAAGACGCTTTGAGAAAAGGTATATAGTATAACAAAACAGAAGATATCCCCCACCTCTTAGCGTAGCGAAGGTGGGGGGAGATCTTCGTTTCAGGCGGGGTTCAAGCCCCGACTGAAATGAGATGCGAAGCATCGTTTTGTTACCGAGGAA
>JAEEGL016465780.1_pt1 | contig 31311 bp, 20 predicted proteins | sample 9134231 | NCBI WGS metagenome assembly JAEEGL01 (sample SAMN16246548, study PRJNA631951) | gut metagenome | biome: gut microbiome; feature: rumen; material: fiber-attached | host: Bos | place: Iran: Karaj | collected 2018-10
ATATTACTTCCTCCGCGGTATTATAGTTCCGGTTTATGCCAGGGAGGTTCGCGAACAATTCAGTCTATCCTTGCCATTTTGATAACTCTGGGCTAACTGAAAAATACCTCTTACATCAACACTTTCTTTTTTATTAACTTTGACGTATGACAAAAAGTTAATTTCCAATCGTACATAGGGACATTTCAGTCAATCCCCTCTTCAAAATGCTTTTTGGGCTACCATAAAAAACAGCCCTTACACCAATCTCTTAATTTGTTCGCGAATTGACTAATTTCTCTCAATTAGGTATTTCCCGCGTATTAGCACTTTTCAGTCTATATCCCCTAATAATTTGTTATTGGTTTACCACCCTAAAATACCGTTACACCTTTTCACTAATTTGTTCGCGAATTGACTGAATTCATTTCTATAGCAAGCTCCCGCAGTCCAAATGGCATCAGTCAATTTCCGCCATCTAACCCCCATTGGGCTACGGGCTCAAAATCACTTACGTCAATCTAGCTTAATATAATCATATCGGGCTACCCTACAAAAACTCGCTTGCATCGATCTGCTTTATTATTACTAAATCCGAATAACCATCTGCAACTCACTCACTTAATAGCTACCCTATCATGAGCAAATCCAGCTATAGGGCACTACTTGCAATAACAACCATCTATCAGTGCCTGCTTATCATTGGTAATTAAATGCAAGAAGCATAAGAAATGCCTGCCCCTCATGAAAAACTCAAGAGTGACAGGCATCTACATAGTCCCCTTAGGAAAATTCTCAAGAATGACAGGCATCTATATTTAGTCTGATCAAGGAAACCCCTTAAGAGACAGGCACAAATTTAAATCTCAATCAACTCCGCACTGTTAAATCCCACAGCGTACTTACCGATTCCAACTCTGTCGCGGATATTCACTTCAAAATCGATCTCGGAACTAGCGCGAAGATATACTTTGTCAAAACCAACAAGCTCAAGATAATCATGCTGCTCGTCAGGAAGACGATAAACCTGAATAATCTCAGCGCCATCCACATCTGATTTATTGGTCAGCTTACCCTTAACAGCATGTCTTCCGGTGTTGTAGGAAGGATTTGAAATCTCGAAGTCTGAATAGGTGATGCCATATCCGAAGGGGAACTGTACAGGTATCTTCTCCTTATAAATATGGCGATAACCAATATGGAAGCCTTCGCGATAATGTACCAGCTTCTCATCTCCGAAATCACCAACACTGATTGCTGATGAATCCTCAGCCTTGCAATAGAAGGTTTCCGGAAGATGGCCGCAGGGATTGATGTCACCAAAGATTACCTCTGCAAGGGCATTTCCACCCTCCATGCCGTTATAGTACATCCAAACAAGAGCCTTGCACTTATCAAGCCATCTTGTCATGTCTACAGCTCCGCCACCGACCATAGCAACTATTGTATCAGGACGCTTCTCTAAAAGTGCCTCAAGAAGCTCGTTCTGTTCATAAGGAAGATCAAGATTTTTACGGTCTATTCCTTCAGAATCAATATCGTGATTAAGGCCGCCTACAAAGATAATATGGTCGTATTCCTCACAGGCTGCAAGAGCTTCCTCGCGCAGATGCTTCCTGTATTCTGCAAGGTTCTTCCAGGCAGCTGAGCCATCAGCATTTCTGTTGACATTAGCATTTCCGTCTTCACAGCTGTTGCCATCAGCGCTTCCGTCTACGGAACAATCTGCACTTCCATCTACATCCTCCGCGGTTTTTCCGCCACCATCCTCAAGGCTTAGCGCCTGCCAGTTAGTTCCGTTAGGAGTAGAATTCTCAACGATTGTGCTTGCATAGCCACGCAGATAGTCGATTTCTGCAGAGCCTCCAAGGCGTGACTTTAATCCCATGAGAGGAGAAATCTCATAAAGGGCCTTGATTTCCGCACTCCCTCCGCCATTTGAATGAATTCTGTTTGCATTCTCACCGATAACAAGAATTCGTTTATTCTTAATATTGTAGCGTGTAAGAGGCAGAGTATTGTCCTCGTTTTTAAGTAAAACAACGCTACCACGGGCGATATCCAGACAATCCTGTCTTGCTGCAAAGGAGTTATAAGATGCATCCTTTCTTATCATCACATCCTCATCCAGCATGTTAAGACGAAGCATAAGGATAAGTATGTGAATAACCTTCTTATCAATCAAAGCTTCATCGATTTCACCGCTAAGGATTTTCTCCTTTAAAGGATCCGCGAATTTGTAATTATCAAAATCGTCCGTCACAGACATTTCACAGTCAATTTCTGCCTCGGAAGCAGCTACCGTGTCATGAACAGCGCCCCAGTCTGAAACCACAAAGCCTTCGTATCCCCACTCTTTTCTGAGAATATCGTTGAGCAGATACTTGCTCTGGCTGCAGTATTCGCCGTTCAACTTATTGTAGGCAACCATTATGCTGTATGGATTTGCATTGTCGATGACATCCTTGAAAACCTGAAGATATAAATCGCGAAGAACTTCATCATCAATCTCTTCATCCACTTCAAGTCTCATAGTTTCCTGATGATTAAGGGCAAAGTGCTTAAGGCACGCTGCCACGTCCCAGCTCTGAACGCCCTTTACATACTCCGTTGCAAGTTCAGAAGTCAGATAGGGATCTTCGCTGAAATATTCAAAGTTTCTTCCGCAGAGAGGTGATCTCTTTAGGTTCATACCGGGAGCAAGGATGACATCCTTTCTTCGGCCTCTTGCCTCGCTTCCAAGAACGCTACCTGTTCTGGCTGCGAGATTTCTGTTCCAGGTTGCTGCCACTGCACTGTTGCAGGGAAGATAAGTCACGTAGTCATCCGTGTTACCCACAGGAATCCACTCAGTGGGATGGAACTCGGCACGCACTCCCATGGGGCCATCAGACATAACAAGTGGCGGTATTCCCATGTGAGGAACGCCCTTTGTCTTGAAAAGTTCATTGCCGTGAATCATGCCAAGCTTTTCATCGAGTGTGAGCGCTTCAAGTATTTCTTCTGCGCGGTATTTTAGTGTTTGTATTGATCCTTCCATGTTTTGCCCTCATTTCGGTCTTTTGATTATGTGTACGTCCTTTGCAGCGATTCTGTGCATTCCGGAGGCAAGCTCGATGCCGCTTATAAGCTCTGTGCCGTCCTCATGAAGCTCATAGATTCCTTCGCTGTCACCGTGGTTTAAGACGTAAAGGATTTTTTCCTCATCATTCTCTCTGCTGGTGACCTCAACCTCGCTGGAGGTGAAGGTGAGCGGGTGAACTCCTGCTTTTGTAAGGACGTCTGATAAAAATACTGCCCTGAAGTCCTCATCCGTCTCCGTTGCAACGTAGTAGGCTCTTCCGCCTCCCAGCTTCCGTGAAGTAATTACCGGCATTCCCTGATAGAAGTCCTCAAGATAGCCGTAATCATCAAGCATTTTGGCGCCTTCAAGATGTATCAGATCGCACATTTTTCTTGCGAAATATCTCTGTCCGTGATAGCTGAAATGATTGTGCTTTTCAGGAGGAAAAGCGTCCGTCTCCTCAACCCAGATTCCTAGGATATCGCGAAGCTTTCCGGGATATCCGCCTGTTATAACAAGATCGCTCTCCTGAACATAACCGCTGAACACACCTGTCACAAAGCTTCCGCCGCCCTCAATAAAGGAACGGATCCTCTGATCAAGGTCATCCTTAACCATGTAAAGAAGCGGTGCAATGACAACTTTATATTTTCCAAGATCGGAATCCTGTGAAATTATATCCACATTTACGTTGAGCTTACGCAGGGACTCGTAGTATTGGGTAATTGTTTCCTTGTAGTTCATGTCGTTGGTCGGGCCTGCGGAAAGCTCTGTAGCCCACCAGTTGTCCCAGTCAAACATCACTGCTACGTCAGACTTTGTTTCCATTCCAATAGAGCTTTTTCCAATTTCCCAAAGCTCTTTTCCAAGCTCCGTAACCTCACGGAAAACTCTGGTATTACCTGTTCCGACGTGATCAATAACAGCTCCGTGGTACTTTTCACAAGCACCTATGCTCCTTCTCAGCTGGAAAAAGAGCACGCTGTCAGCACCGTGTGCCATAGCCTGATAGCTCCAAAGCCTCATAACTCCAGGCCTCTTAAGTGAGTTATATGGCTGCCAGTTTGTAACACTTGGCGTCTGCTCCATAAGTGCAAAGGGTGCACCGTCACCGACACCTCGCATGAGGTCGTGGCTCATGGCGATTCTTGCAGGTGAATCCGAAGGCTGCGGATAATTATCCCAGGATACGAAATCCATTTCCTTTGCCCACTTGCGGTAATCGAGAGGTTTGAAAAATGCCATGAGGTTAGTTGTCACATTTGCCTCGGGAATTATCCTTTTTATCTCATCTCTCTCAAGGCAATAGCAGGACAGGATTGCCTCGGAATTAAATCTCCTGTAATCGATGGAGATTCCCTGAAAATCAGTGTGAAGTCTTCCGCCCCACACGCTCTCCTCTGAAAGCGCATTAGGTAGAACTATCTCATCAAAATCGTAGAAGGTATGGCCCCAGAATGAGGTGTTCCACGCCTTGTTTACTTCATCTATTGTTTTGTATCTGTCCTTGACCCACTCTCTGAAGGCCTGCTCGCACTTTTCACAGTAACACTCTCCACCGAACTCGTTGGAGATATGCCAGGCGAGGATGTTCTCCTGATGTTTGTAGTGCTCGGCAAGTCTTGCTGCGAGTCTTCCTGCATACATGCGGTAGGTTGGGCTCGACGGGCAGGAGTTGTGTCGTCCGCCGAACTTTCTTTTTCTTCCCTCAAAATCCGTGCGCAGAATATCCGGGTAGCGCTTTGCCATCCAGGCAGGATGTGCACCGGTTGATGTTGCCATGATTATGTTCATGCCGTTTTCCGTGACGAGCTTTACAATTTTATCAAGCTTTTCGAAGTTGTACTCGTCCTCGGAGGGCTGAAGGGATGCCCATGAAAAAACGTTAAGCGTGACAGTGTCGATGCCTGCCTGCTTGAACAGTTTCATGTCCTCCTCCCAGATGTCCTCCGGCCATTGTTCAGGGTTGTAGTCGCCCCCGTAGGGTACTTTTTTCAAATTGTCATTCCAGCTCATTTCGCCTCCTTTGCTCCCCTCATCCGTCAGCTGCGCTGACACCTTCCCCCACAGGGGGAAGGCTTTAATTGTGGTTTCATCTTAGCTGTCTTTAATTGTGGTTTCATCTTAGCTGTCTTTAATTATGGTTTCTTCTTTGCTGTCTTTAATTGTGGTTTCATCTTAGCTGTCTTTAATTATGGTTTCTTCTTTGCTGTATTTATTTGTGGTTTCTTCTTTGCTGTATTTAGTTGTGGTTAGTATCTTTATTTTGTCTGCGGAATTCTGCGGGTGTCATTCCGGCATGCTTGCGGAACTTTTTACTGAAATAGTCCACGTCGTTATAGCCCACAAGCTGTGCAACCTCGTACACCTTGTACTTACCCTCGGACAAGAATTCCTTGGCCTTGCCGATGCGGCATTCGTTTAGGTAGTAGTTGTAGCCGGTGCCCGTGGTCCTGGTGAAAAGTCGGCCCAGATATCCGCTGTTATATCCAAATCTTGAAGCCAGATCTTCAAGAGTCAGTGGCTGCGCGTAATTTCTGTCTGTATAGGAAATGATGTCGTCAATTATGTTCTCCGAAGCAGTGTGCTCATGCAATTTTCCTAGCGCCTTGTCCAGAGTCTCGACCATGTATTGCAGGATTTCATGGAGGTAAAAACGCCCCTCTATGAACTCGATTATCCCCGCATGTGTGTCAAAAATCTCAGAAATCATCGGGTACTGCTTCGTCAGTCTGTCCTTTATTCCAAGGAGAATCTCCGTGGCACAGAGGCAGGCATCCGAGTTATCCGCGATGTTTTCCTTTATATAATCGTACAATTCCTCGGTGGAATTTATCATGGCTGTTCGGTTTCCGGAGATCAGGGCATCCAGAATATCTTCTGTGATTCGGCGCTGCGTCTCTTTGATGTCTGTGCTGCCTGAATTATTTCCGAAACCTCCAGATCCCGATTCTTTTTTATTTCCGGAACTTCCAGGGCTAGAATCAATTTCTTTTCCGGTTCTATCTGAATTTGATGAATTATCTTTTTCTTCACCGGAAGAAATATCTTTACTCCCTTTATCTGTGCCAAACGAGTCTTTGTATCTGTCATTTCCAGCGCCGTAGGAATCTCCTACGCACTCATTTTTTGCTCTTACAAAGTGCTCGCCCTCGTCGCAGAAAAACCTTCTGCCTGCAAGTTTTTTGGCGGACTCGTAAGAATCCTCTATATTAACCGGTGAATCCACCGCAGTCCCGATTGCTATAAAAAATTCATCAAGCGGGCTGTCTGATTCTATCGGCGATTTTTCATAATGTGATATAAAATCCTCGAAGCGCGAAACCGCTGCCTTCCCCTTTAAAAGAATGCAGTCGTAGCCTTCGACGTTTAAAATTTCCAAGCTGTTTTCATCAAGAAAAGTCGAGAGCAAATCTGTAAGTTTATAATCCTTTTGGCTCTCCTTTTTTAATCCAGACTGATAGGTCTCGTGGATCACCACCTGATACAAAGGTGCCAGAAGGTGCATCGAATCAAGCTCTTCCTTGATGTCCTCAGTCAGGGTGATGTTTTCATCTCCATCTTTTTCAAAATATGTACCAAGTAATAGTTCGCTCGTCACCACGCTCTTGGCCTTGTTTCGCATCTGACCGGAGCGGCGGCCTTCCTTGGCGTTTTTGTCGATTTCTTCTTTTATCTTCTTAACCGTATCGTAGAGCTCATCCTCGTCGATGGGCTTCGTGATATAGTTGGTTACTCTGTTTCTGATTGCATCCTGGGCATAGGAAAAATCGGAATACCCCGATAATATAATGAAGTACCCGTCATAACCTTCGGCCCTGGCCTTTTTTATTACATCTATTCCGTGTATCTTGGGCATCTGCATATCCATCACTACAAGTGTGGGTTTAAGCTTTTTTATTGCTGAGAGTGCTTCCTCGCCGTTTGATGCTGTGCCTGCGATTTCAAATCCAAGCTCGTCCCAGTCTATTATCAGCTTTATGCCTTCTCTGATATTTTCTTCGTCATCCGCAATTAGTACGGTTTGCATGCAGAGCTCCTTCCGATTAGTTTCCAGTCTGCTAATTAACATTCTATCACAATGGATGCTGTTTATTCGTTAAATATGTATAAAAATCCCCTCATCCGGCACTTCGTGCCACCTTCCCCCAGAGGGGGAAGGCAAAAATAAAGCTACCCCACACGGGATGATAATAATAATGCCACCACATGCGTGATGATAATAATAATTGCCTTCCCCCTGGGGGGAAGGTGGCACGAAGTGCCGGATGAGGGGAATGAAAAAGCTGCGACCAACTAAGCCGCAGCTTTTCCTACAACTAAACACCAAAATTAGGAGGTGGGTTTAACAATTTTATTCTGCAAGAGCTGCCTTCTCTGCATCAGCGCGAAGCTTAGCCTCGTTCTCCTGGAAGGCGATGCACTCGTCGTAGCCATACTCCTCAGCCTGCTGGATCATGTCAGCAACAATCTTGTCGAACTCTTCATCAGACTCAGCATAGATAGCCTTCCATGAGTTGTCCTTTACGCAGGTTGAAACCTGATCCCAAACTACCTGGAGCTCATCTGAATGAACGCCGCCTGTGTACATTGTGCCGGGTGCAAGGATGTAATCCTGCTTATCAAGATATCCGTCAGGTGTGTTAGCGCCTGCGAACTCTCTCCACTTTTTCTCAATGTCAGAGCCTGCCTCTGTAGAGTAGCTAGCCCAGTTACGATAGTTGAAGGTCTCACCATTGCTGTCAGGGTTAGGAGCATCAAGTGCCCATGTAGAGTTGTTCATCTTGAATGAGCCGTCATCATAGGTTCCGTCATAACCGTTGCCAATCTCTGTTGAGATGTCTGTCTTGCATGCAAGACCTGTCTCTGTAAAGCATGTGTTGCCATTTTCATCATAGTACCAGCATACGTCCTTAGGACCATACTCAGAAATCATGCGTCCCTCGGGAGTTGAAAGCCAGTTGATGATAGCCATGCAAAGCTCAGGATACTCTGTGTTTGCACCGATTGACCAGATTCTGTTTCCGCCGTAAATGTTAAGTCCATATCTGATAGGTGTAGCATCTGTGGGCTTTACAGGGAACATTCCCTTGCCTTCAGCGAGGTGATCAGGTGTATTGTAAAGAGCGGAACCCATGAAGTTGAATACATTTAAGAAAGCTGTTCCGTTCTGATAGTCTTCCTGCATACCATTGAAGCCCTGTGTCTGTGAGTCGGGATCAAGAAGGCCTTTCTGGTAAAGTGTGTTATAGAACTTAAGTGCTGTAAGGTAAGGACCATTTTCCTCAAGTACAGGATGGAAGGTCTGGGTTGAAGAATCATAAAGTCCAAGACCGAACTCATCATAGCCATAGTAAGCTGTTGCTGTTGACTTTACGAACATAACCATGTCGCCGTCCCAGTCATTAAAAAGTGATACGCCATAAGTCGGATTGCCGTTATCATCTGTGGGGCAGGCTTCCTTCATCTGTGCAAGAACATCTACAAGTCCGTCGAGATCCTTGATTTCAGGTGAACCGATCTGGTCGTAAAGGTCATAACGAAGATCCCATGTATACATGAAAGATCCGGGATCCTTTGCTGATCTTGTTACATCAAAACCAAATCCGTAAAGCTTTCCATCAGATGAAATGCCCTTATTTTTCTCAAGTGCAGGTCCCATGTTTGCCTGGATGTAAGGACCATATTCCTTAATAAGGTCATCCTCTTCCCAGTCAAAGAGCATTCCCTTATCAACTGCCTGCTGATACTGATCGCCATCACTACCCCAGATTACAAGGTCACCAAGGTTTCCTGACTCCATACGTGTGTCATAGACACCGTCATTTTCAGGGATGATGTTGAGCTTAACATTGAACTTATCAAGCATAACTTTTGCAAACCAGCCTGTCTGCTCGCCTGAGTAGTTAGCAAGCTGATCATAAACATCAAGTGTTACTGTCTCTGAAGGGATGATGTCAGATAAATCTCCCTCGAGTTCTCCTGATGTCTCGCCTGCGTCTGCGCTGTCTGCGCTGTCTGCATCATTAGATTCTGTCTCAGAATCTGTGCTTTCTGCATCGTCTGAAGCATCCTCTGCTTCGCCTTCTGCATCTCCTGCTTCATCTGCTGTGTCATCAGCATCCTCTGCGTCAGCTGAATCTGCACCTGCATCTGTTGTTGTTCCTGCAGGGTTACTTGTTCCGCATGCCGCCATGGAAAAAGCCATAGTGGATGCAAGTAAGATTGATAATACCTTCTTTTTCATACTTTCCTCCTTTATACCCATATGGGTGAGTTAACCTTTTACTGCACCGATCATGATTCCCTTTTCAAAGTATCTCTGCATGAAAGGGTAAACCATGAGAATCGGTATGATTGTTACCATTGCTATTGTGTATTTAATAACCTTTCCGTTAAGCGCTGAGTCGAGAACGCTCTTACTGATTCCGGAAGTACTGCCGGCGCTCATGAGTGCTGACAGGTTACTTGTTGTATTAAGGTAGATGTAAAGTCTGTGCTGTAATGTGTAAAGCTTAGGCGCAGACTGCATCAGGATCAGTGAATCCTGGAAGGAATTCCAGTGTCCAACCGCACCGAAAATTGCGATGGTTGCAAGAATCGGCTTTGAAAGCGGAAGAATTATTGTACCGAAAATCGTAAGATGTGATGCTCCGTCAAGAGATGCACTCTCCTCAAGCTCTCCGGGGATTGCTGACTCAATATAGGTCTTAACCAGGATGATGTTGTAGGGTGCCACAATTCCCGGGATAATATATGCCCAGAAAGAATTGGTCAGACCGAGCATTGCCATATTCAGGTACCAGGGAATAATTCCTGCGTTGAAGTACATTGTGATCACAAGGAATCTGTACCAGAAGCTTCTTCCCCACATCTCTTTTTTCGTAACAAGATAACCAACGAAGGCTGATGCAAGAACCATGAAAAGTGTTCCCATTATAGTTCTCGCAAGGGTTATTCCGAATGCTCCAAAGAGGTCGTTTACCTGAAGAAGTCTTATATAGTTTTCAAAATGTATTCCCCTCGGAACGAAGTTGATAAGTCCTTTTCTTACAAGCTCGTTATCACTTATCGTGTTTATGAAAAGATAGTAAAACGGGAAAATACATATTATTGTAAAAATCGCAAATACTGTATAGTTGACGATGTTAAAGATTATGTCTCCGGGTGTCTTTTTCATCATCCTGCTGCGTCTTTTTTCATACTCTCTCTCGGCCCTGGCCTCGAGTCTTGCCGCACTTGCCATGCTACTCATTCTCACTCCTTTTCCCCTCATCCGACACTTCGGAAGGCATGAAGGATTTATTCTTAAACTATGGTCTCACCGCGGAGCACCTTACTGATTGTGTTAGCTACATACAAAAGCGTTACACTTATTACTGATTTCAACATTCCGACTACAGTTGAAAGCGGAATAGCTCCTTTTACGATACCCATCTTGTAAACATAAAGATCAAGAACCATGATCTGTGTTGTGTTTGATGAGTTTTCAAAAACCAGGTACTGATCCATTCCGTTGGACAGGATTCCTGCCACAGCCATCAGGAGCAGAACATAGAAGGTAGGCATCAAGCCGGGAACAGTTACATGCCACATCTTCTGAAAACGCCCTGCGCCGTCAACTGTTGCAGCCTCGTAAAGCTGCTGGTCAATACCTGAGATACCGGCGATGTAGATAATTGCGCTCCAGCCAAGTCCCTTCCACAGACCCCACAGAAGCATCTTCAGCCATGTGTTAGAGCCGCTCATAAGGAAGTTTTTACCCTCGGTCCATATGCCAAGGTTGATCATCATTGAACTGATGAATCCGTCTGTTGAAAAGATACAGAAGGCTATTGCAAACACAAGAACCCAGCTTATGAAATTGGGGATTGTCGTAAAGGTCTGTACAAATCTTCTGAATCTGCTGTTTTTAATTTCAGATAAAAAGATCGCGAAGGCCATGGGCATCCAGCTTGTTGCAATTCCAAGTCCGCTCATTGCAAGAGTGTTTTTCATAACGTTTACAATGTCTCTTGTTGTGGACTTGTTTCTAACGAGCTGAGCAAACCACTTGAAGGCCACGAAGTTCGACATGCTGAGCGTATCTCCGGATTTGTAATCGAAGAATGCATATCTCCAGCCCCACAGAGGCAGATAGCAGAACACGAAGGTCAGCACTATGAACGGAAGGAACATCAGGAAAAGTTTGAACCTTGTTTCCATCTCGAACTTTTCATCTTTCTCAGGTCTTCCGACAAGGAAGAGAACTGCGATCGATACGATGACCATAAGCACCAGAAGTATCAGCATAATATAGAAGAAGTTCTGGAACATCGGCTCAACCTTGGAGGGCTTTGTGGTTGCAGCTATCTGAAAATATGCTGACCAGATGCCTCCCATGGAGCAAGCTGAAACCACAGCTCCGACTGTGCTTATGAGGTTTCCTGCAAACTTGCATCTCCTGTTTCCGAGTGACAGGCACGCACCCACCGCACAAGCGATGATGCCGATGCATATTGCCAGGCTAGACAGATTGAGAAGCCTCATTGTTGACTCCAGAACCCAGCCTTTCCTAAAAGCTCTTCCGAAGTTTGATATTAAATTTCCGTAGGAAAATCCTGTTGTAAGAAGCGATGTGCTTCTGTTAATAAGACCGCTTACTCTTGCTACGTTTAATCCCGGAAAAAACAGGATCACAAGAAGCGCAACAGAAATGATTCGATAGGGATAATAGGCGATTCTCGCCACTTTTTCCTTTTTCACTTTTTTATCCTCCCATATAAGAACTTTTTTGTCCTTATAAAAAACACTCGCAGGTGGCTGCCATTTTTTGCAGTCGTTCCTACGAGTGTCATTTTAGAAGAATATGTGAATTTCAAGTACCCGTTTAATCTGACATAAAATACAGTAATTTTTGTACATGCCCCTCATCCGGCACTGCGTGCCACCGTCTACGCTCCGCTTCGGTCCGCGCTAAGCCAACGTCCACTGGACGTTGAGCGCCCCCCAAGGGGAAGGCAAAAATTAGGAAAAGATTATATTCCTGAACTTACGGGTTGCAGAACCGGTGCCGTAGTCAACCCTCTGGGTGAGCATAAGGACTGTAGTCCTACTCTCCGGATCATTGCAGAAATATGGTCCGAGCCAACCGTCCCAGCCGTACTCTCCGAGGCCGGCCATGATACCGGACTTGTCAGGATTTTTCATAATACGCATAAGATTTCCATATGAAAATCCGCCGAGGCAGACCCAGCTCTCCATGTCCTTCTGCTGAGCATCCGTAAGCTGGGGACTTGTCATGAAACGAACGGTTCTTTCTGTGAGGATTTCCTTTCCTTCGAAGGTTCCGCCGTTCATGAGCATTCTTGCAAAGTTGGCATAGTCATCAATTGTTGAAAAAAGTCCGGCGCCGCCTGATTCGAATGCATTCTTTTTGCCGTCATCGCGGATACCTAAGTTGTTTCCACTGTAGGGTACGGGCTCCTCGCCATAGCAGTTATATGCCATGGCATATCTGTCCATCTTTTCATCAGGTACATAAAAACCGGTGTCCTTCATATTAAGAGGTGTGAAAAGTCTCTCCTGCAGAAATTCACCAAACTTCATTCCTGACGCCTTCTCGATTACAGCACCAAGAATGTCTGCGCTTGTACCGTATCTGAAGTGGTCACCGGGCTGAAAAGCGAGCGGAACCTTTCCAAGACGCTCTGCAAATTCCATGGTACTCATCATATTGTCTGTGGAAAATCTGTCTATCATTTCATTGTAGAGATTACCTGTCTCAATCTCAGAAGGTGAATCTGTAAAAGGATAAACAAGACCTGAAGTCATATCAAGAAGGTCCTTGATAAACATGGGGCGATCCCATCTTACTGGCCTTCTTACGCCTGCCTCAACTATTTCCTGATTGTTGAAGCTCTCGATATATTTCCCTACAGGTTCGTAGGGTTCGATCACGCCATCCTGAATCAGAAGCATAGCTGCTGCCGCTGTGACGGGCTTACTCTGTGAGTAAAGTCTTACAATTGTGTCACGCTTAAAAGGCTTTTTCTCCTCGCGGTTTGCGTAACCTGCTTCGGCGTAGAGTTCTTCCTTACCGTCCTTCAGGACAAGAAGGTTTACGCCAACCAGCTCGTTTTCCTCGATCATTCTGTTCATGCAGTTTTGTAGTAATTGTTTTTTGTCTCTCATGGTGTCTCCTTTTTTGATCCCCTCTGCTTTCTGGGTCCCCTCATCCGGCGCTTCGCGCCACCTTCCCCCCAAGGGGAAGGCTTTGATTCAGCTGCCCTCAGTTAGGTACATTTATTTCTCCCCCCCAGGGGGAAGGCTTTAATTCAGCTGCCCTCAGTTAGGTACATTTATTTCTCCCCCCAGGGGAAGGCTTTAATTCAGCTGCCCTCAGTTAGGTACATTTATTTCTCCCCCCAAGGAGAAGGCTTTAATTTGGTAGTCGAAGCTCCACACTGGTGCCCTTCCCCTCCTGGGATCTTATTGTTAGTCCATATTTCTCACCGTAGTGTAGCTTTATCCTCTGGTGAATATTATAAAGTCCGATGCTCGCCGCACCTTTTCCGTCCTGGTCATTTCTCTTTTCATCAAGAGATTTATTAAGGGCGATGACCTCTTCCTCGGTCATTCCCTTGCCATCATCATTTATTGTGATAATTAAATTATTGCCATCATTTTTCTTTATTTTGCTCTCGTACTCGGCAACGATGCTGATGTGTCCGTTTTTGTCCATGTCCTTAAGACCGTGGCTTATGGCATTTTCCACGATTGGCTGAATCAAAAGTGGCAGTATTCTGTATTCGTCCGTGTTCACCTCATCTGAAATATAAAAATTCCAGGCGACTTTTTCACCGAAGCGAAGCCTCTGAATCTGTAGGTAACTCTCCACATGTTTTAATTCGTCCGAGAGCTTCGAGGTGCTGGTGCCGGTACTCTCAAGGACGTAGTGCATTATCTTGGCAAGATACTTCACGGATGTTGCAACATCCCTGTCCCCACCGCGGATAGCCTGCATTCTTATGGCTTCTAAGGTGTTATATAAAAAGTGAGGATTTATCTGTCCGGAGAGCATCTTGAACTCCATATTCTGTTGCATGTTCACAAGCTCCTGCTCGCGGATCTTTGCCTCGTAGTATTTCGCCTCGTTGTCCCTTATCTGCTCGGTGGTGAGTTTTAGGTCATTAAAAGTATCTGACAGCTCATCGTCTCCGCTAATGCTCTCGATTATGTCGTAATCTCCTGTACTTGCGCGGTGCATGGCTTCTCTTAAGGTATAAACCCTGCTGGTAAAATACCTTGAATAAAGCACTATCGTTATCACAGGCCCAAGGATTGCAAGGATAAGTACCAGCAAGAATCCAAAAAGGATTTCCCTTACTGCCTTATGTGCTCCGTAGTCTCCGACAAGCACGAAAAATCTGCTGTCAACTTTATAGGGTGCAAAGCTTGATACGTAGGTCAGAGCCACTTTTCCGTCAAGCATAATATCCCCTAGATAGTTGTAATTACTGGTATTCTCTGAAAAAATCTCCGGCATCTCTTTTTCTCTGTCATCATATTCAGATGAGAAAAAGGCAGGTGTACCATCGAGGCAAGCCAGCATATAATTGTCAGTAGTTATGAGCCTGTTCCTTAGGTAGTTGGTGCTGACTGTCGCAACCGCATAGGCCCTGTTATCGGAATTACCCGTGTTAAATCTTCTGACCAAAGTCAGCTCGTAAGCATTCTCGTACTCGTTTAGCGGCACATGTATGCAGGTGTAGGATTCCCAGGCGTCAGGGTCAATCCCCCTATACCACTCATACCTTGAAAAGGGATCGTCAGCCACACCGCTCCCCGCAGCTTTTCCTGCTGCATCCCCATTTTCCTCTACTCCCGTTGTCCCCACATTTATAATGTAACTTCCCGTGGGAATCTTAGGATTGTTGGTGTAGACATTTATGGTTGAAATCGAAGCGGTTGTCCTTTTCAGAGAAGTGATTGTGCGGTTTACCTCGCTAAATTCCCTATCCTCCACATCTCCAAAGGTCTCAGAGGAAAACAAATCTCTGTAGGCCTGAACGGAAACCACAGGCTCCAAGTTAGTGTAAAGGCTGGAAGTCACATCGAAGAGGATGGACTTAACTCTGGTGTTTTCAGCCTTGACCTGCTCCTCGTATCTGCTGTTCATCTGTCTCATAAGAAGGACAGCTGCGATTATGCCTATAATTCCGATCGGTATTATCAAAGTCAGAAGTAAGATCAGGTACATCTGCTTGCCGACTCTTCCCCGGCGGCTCATGGTGACACCTCCGCTGAATTCTCAGCTTGAATATCAGCTGACTCCTTACTTTTCTCAGCAGTTATTTCCGTTTTTTGAACTTCCGTCTGATCTTCGGTAGCTTTGGTTCTTCCTTCTGCTGCTTTTCTCAGGATTTCATATCTCTCCTGTGCATACTGTGTGTTTATATCAATAACCTGATCGAATCCTAATCTTACAAGAGTACTCAGCATGGTCTCCTTAAGACTCTGAAACTCCTCCTCATCCTTTGCGAAAACCATTTTCCAGGAGTAATCAATTATGGTCTGTTTACACTGCTGCTCTACAGTTTTGATGTAGTCAGGATAATCCTGCATCGCCCAGTCGGAGCCCGGGATTACGGATATCAGATTTTTTTCATTAAAATACTGTATTGGCGTAAGCGTTGTATTGTAATGTTCCTGCCAGTCCTCTGTGATTCCTACCGCAGTCTTTTCCCTATAGTCGTCCCAACTTTGATAATAAAAATCTATGTTTTCATCATCCTTGTTTTTCTGATCAACAGGTTTAAAATTGAGTCCGGAAACGCCCTCTGTCCAGGTTCCACCGCCAAATTCCTCAGGTACCTCAAGATCCTGCGTCATGTTGATAAAGGCATCAATTCCAAAAGTCGTGAGCTTTGGCCCGTCCTCAGTTTTTTCCCAGGTAAGATTCTCCGGTCCTCTGAAATCACCAGTGGGAGAGCCGCAGCACTCTATTCCTTCATCCGAATAGAGCCAGTCCACGAAGTCCACCATTCTCTGCGGATCCCTGGTGTTTCCTCCGATCATTATGGAAAAGCTCTGTTTTCCGTCAGGGTCATTCCCCCAGCAGATGTAGCTGGCATCGTCGATCTGCACTGAAGCAAAGCCTTTTCCCTCTGCAAGATGTTCATCCGAGTTGTAGAGGGACTCGCCCATCCAGGGCCAGAAAGAATAGAGCACTGCCCCGTCCTTAAACTTGGAAGCGACTGTCTCGTAATTCTGCATCGGAGATTCCGGATCCACCAGTCCGAGCTGATTTGCTTCATATAAAAAGTGCAGCATTTTAAGATAAACCGAGTCGGTATTTGCTACGGACTGAATGTCACCATTTTCGGGATTCAGCATGACAAAGCCCTGGGTGTCATAGCCATAGAGTGATGCCAGCGCTCCGGCGTTCTGCATCGCACCTCCGTCCCAGTCCCCGAAAAGGCTAAAGGCATAGACCGGTTTTCCCGAATCACTTGTACCTGCCATTTCCTGCATGGTCTTAAGAGTAGGTAAAAGATCTTCAAGACTTGAAAGCTGTGGATATCCTGCTTTCTTATATAAATCCCATCTTATAGTAGGCGCGTTTGTGGGCTCTGTGTTTTCAGAGGGTTCCGTCGTTGGAAAATCCGATATCTCGCTTGGCACTGCCCAGTTCCCCTCAACCTCCGCAAAGGCTGAAGTGACTGCAATCTGCTCTTTGTACTTGCTGAGATTTTCGCACTTTTCAAGGTAAGGTGTCATATTGAGAACCAGTCCCTCGCGCACAAGCTCGGAAAGTCTGCCGTTATCCACATTTGTCAGGATGATATCCCCGAGTTTTCCCGATGCACGCATGGTCTCAAAGGTCGCGTCGGAGCTTAGATCTGTGTTGGCGGAGATTATGTTTATCTGCATGTTGAATTTGTCGCGGACTATTTTTGCAAACCATCCGCGCTGCAGTCCCTGGGTGTTAGCCTGGGTGTCGTATACATCGATTGTCAGGAATTCAGGGTACTTGCGCTCACCCTCTGTGAGATTGTCTGCACGAAAAGGAAGTCTGCACCCGGATAGGATGCAGACTGAAAGAACTAATGAAATTGTGCGAAGGATGCTTTTTCTCATAACCCTCATCCGTCAGCTTCGCTGACACCTTTCTTCGCTCCGCTTCGGTCGGAGCTAAGCCAACGTCCCCCGGACGTTGAGCGCCCCAGAGGGGGAAGGCTTTAATTCTTTTTATCTTTTCAAAACTTATTATTTACTACTTTATAATTTCTTAAATACCGGAATGGACTCGATCGGTGCGTCAGCGGTAATTGTGATTCCACCGTTGTAGGATCTTCCGTTTCTAATATCTTCCCACTTTCCGGCAGGGAGGTAAACCTCTCTCTCAAACTTGTTGAGTTCCAGAATCGGTGCTACAAGATACTTATCACCAAACATGTACTCATCGTAGATTTCCCAAGCCTTCTTGTCCTCAGGGAATTCGTAGAAAAGTGTACGGATGATAGGTGATCCGTTTTCACTGGTCTCCTTGAAAAGTTCCTTGATGTAAGGCTTAAGCTCATGGCGGAGGTTAAGCTGATCCTTCATGATCTTGAAGTTGTCTTCACCGTAGCTCCAGAGTTCGTTGTCCTGACCTGTGTGAAGGTATCCGCCCCCGAAGCTTCTGTTGTCAAGCGGCGGGATATCGTAAGGGCCTCTGTCTCCGTGGATTCTGAGGATGGGTGAAAATACCGCAAACTCATACCATCTGATAAGGAGCTGTCTGAAATCGGGATCATTTACATCATCTGTCATGAATCCGCCGATGTCTGTTGTCCACCAGGATATTCCTGCAAGTCCCATGTTGAGTCCTGCTGCCACCTGATCTCTTAATGCCTCAAACGTACTTGGTACATCACCTGACCATACGACATTTCCATACTTCTGGCTTCCTGCCCATGCGGAACGAAGAAGGCTTACAACAGGCTTATCCTGGAGCTTTGTCATCTTATCGTAGAAGACTCTGCTGTAGTACTGAGGATAGATGTTGCTTACTTCAAGAGCAGGTCCCATGTAATATCTGAGTGAATCGAAATCGTATTTCACAAGATCAGGCTCAGAGTTATCCAGCCAGAACATATCTATGCCAAGGTCATAGTAGTTCTTTTTACATACTTCCCATACATACTCTCTGGCTTCCGGATTAGTCGCATCGAAGACTGTGCAGTCACCCTCGAAGTCATAGTTCTGAAGTCCGCCTCTCTCATTTTTCACAAGAAGGCCTCTTTCAAGCATATCGTAGAAATGCTCACTTCTCTTATCAACTGTAGGCCATACGGATACCACAACCTTGATACCCATGCTGTGAAGTTCGTCAACCATTGCCTTGGGATCAGGCCAGTAGGTCTTGTCGAATTTCCAGTCGCCCTGAACAGTCCAGTGGAAGAAATCGATAACTATGCAATCTATCGGAACTCCGTGCTCCTTGCAGTCATGTGCTACCTTAAGCACTTCTTCCTGTGTGCGGTAGCGAAGCTTGCACTGCCACAGTCCCAGGAGGTCATCAGGCATTTCAGGTGAACGACCTGTAACCTCGGTGTAATTTTCAATAATTTCTCTTGGTGTATCAGCTACAGTAATCCAGTAATCAAGCTCCTTCGTAGACTCTGCCACCCACTCTGTGTAGTTATTTCCGAAGGTTGCACGTCCTACAGCCGGATTGTTCCACAAGAATCCATAGCCAAGACTTGATACAGCAAACGGAACAGATACCTGTGAATTTCTCTGCTCAAGGTCAAGAATGCAGCCCTTGAGATCTGTGTATGCATGCTGGTACTGACCCATTCCGAAGATTTTCTCGTCATCATTGCTCTCGAATTTCTGAGTGATGCGATAGTCTCCACCCACATGAGGTCTGTAATCTCTGTTTATATATTTAAGACATCTTGATTCCTTTGACTCTGTTCCGCCATAGCATCTGAAATACTCTCTGAGGAACATCTCGTCATCCTTGTAGAAGGTAATGACTCCCGCAAAGTTCACAGTTGCCTTTACTCTTCCGTTCTTGATTTCTGCGAAGGGGCCATCTTCTCTTGCTGTGATGGAAACTACGGAATTTGTTGTCGTATTCTCTTTTGATGCTTCTGCTGTTTTGCTGATGTACTGGTCGTCTTTGTCACAATGATATGCGCCCGGATCATCTTCATCATTAGCTGTCAGTGCCCAGTTTCTTCCTGTAAATTCAGGATACATTGTTGTGCGCACTCTCAGCGCATTCTTTCCCCAGGGTTCTATCCTTACAGTCTCTCCCTGCCTCTTTGCGATCAAGGCTCCGTTATCATTTGTAAATTTCATGCGTAAACCTCTCTATTGTATGATTTTGTCTTTGGTTTTTCTTATTTTCTTGCTTTTCTTACTTATTTTTCCTGCTTGTTCTTTTTGCTATTTAGCATGCTTTCTTTTTTAATCACTTTTGGCATGCTTCACTTGCTCCGTATATTTTCTGTGGTTTTGGTTCTTTATGTAACCGTATTTTTTATACTTTTTCCCCCTAAGTTTCTGTACTTTTTGTTCTATAGGTATCCTGTATGATAATCCTCTTTTTCTTGCAAGAAATCATAGACACTTGTTTTTCGGATTACGTCAATACTTGTGTTGACGTAATCGATATTTAGGTGATAGCCCAACAAGCCTATTATTGTATTTTTTGACTGACACAGTTTAGCTTGCGGCAATAATATTTCCTGCAGGAGTTAAGTCAACTCGCGAACAATTCTTAATATAGACTTAAACGAATTTTAGCCATTATTCCAACACTTGAATTCTGCCAGTTATTGACGTAAATGTTCAGAGCTGGAAAAATTCTGATTCTATGCATTTTACGTCAATTGACAGCGAAATTATCTCATTGGTCTACCGCCCACTTTTTTAGGTAGACCATTATAGACATTTTCGACTCCGTTGACTGAATTACACAGGCTTGCGGGAACACACTTCCTAAATGAGTTACGTCTATTCGCGAACAAATCAATCTTTTGGGAATAACAGCCTTTTGAGGGTTACACCATTTCTCTCTAAAAAGTACTATTTGACGTAATAAGCTTTTCCCAATGTCATGACTTCTTGCAAACAAAAACAGAAGCGGGCTCAAGAATCTATAAACTAATCCCAAGCATAAAAGTTCATTCTCGAAAAACCTTTATCAGGAACAGCCGCCCCTCTTTTATGCTCACCTTTGCTATATTCCCGGCAGGGACTTCATTGGATACCCCAAGAGGAAAATTTGTGGTAAGGTCTGCATCCTCAATATTATACTTGGCATCAACGATAGTTACTCCGTGCGCATCTCCTCCTGCTGCCAGTAGCGAGAAATATTTACAGGAATCAGTTATTTCCGCAGTAACAGGAGTGTCAGTTCCTAGGCTATTTCCTTCCTCAAAAGAATTCACAACTCCGTCAGCCTCTTTTGCGCAGCCACAATTAGTATTCCTTCCCCCGGACAACACCGTAATCTCCGAATAGTCATCAACAATCATACCCGACAAGTCTTCAGAATCAAGCATCAGCAAGATAGCAAGATTTCCAAGGGAGTGATCAAACCTCTTGCCCAGAACTCCCACCAGCAGGAAATCCGTGAAGCCTCTCTTTATTCCTTCCTTAACCGCATAAACAGTATCAGTGTCATCCTTCACAGTGGGAAGCACAATCGTTTCCACATCCATATGCGGATTTTCATGAGAATCGAAATCTCCGACTATCAAAGATGGTGCTGCTCTCAGACTCTCCATATGAGAAAGTCCGCAATCACAGTAGATTACAAAATCAGTATCCCTAATGTGATCACGGACAAACTTATAATTTCCAATTGTAGCTCCACCAACTATTACACATCTTTCCATAAATCCCCAACCTTCTTGTTATAATTATTAAACAAATATATCTGCAAAAGATTACGCCTGAACTCTACATCATATTTATCCTCAAAAAACATGCATCAACTCTGTCAGGCTCAAATGAATTTACACATTCCCATCCAGCTTCACTCTGTCAGGCTCAAATGAAATTACACATTCCCATCAAGCTTCAATGAATCAGTAACATAACACTTATATCCATTCTGCTTACAGAACTCCTTGATCTTCTCAACAAGCTTCATATCCCGCGTGTACTCGATCATGTACACAATAAGACCCTCTTTCTTTGCTCTGGCAAGATATTCCTCAAAATACGCCCTGTCCAAAGCAGGCTGTTCTCCAAACAAGCCATATTCATAATCTTTAACGGTGCTAAAAACAGCCTCCTGATTAACTCCGGTTATGAGCTCTGTCTTCCCCTCGTCCATCAGTTTGGAGACGAAGGTATCGCCGCCGTTTATGATAATCGGCAGATGATAAGTGTCCCTGAGCCTTGTAATTATATTCACAAGTCCCTTGTAAATCCAGCTGTGAGGATAATTATAATAGACATCCGTATTATCTATGAAAAATCCGTCCGCCCCCTTTAGGACTATCTCCGCTGCAACATTATCCACTATGAAATCCTGCCAGGCTTGTTCGGAAACATCGACCCAGTATTCGCCCGGCCAGTTCGCATACTCTCCTAAGGTGATTCCTGAAAAAGCGTCAAAGTAATCCCTGAAATCCTCTATGGATCCCACATTCAGGTAGCTGTAAATCCGCCTTCCATGTGCCCTGAATGATCTCAAATCCTCAGCCGAGACATTCTGCGCATCGATTATCGCAAGGCCTATGCTTTTGTCCTTATCAAGCTTGGTGTGAAGCTGCTCCGAGGTTGCACCGATATACACGCCATAACCTCTTGGGCCGTCAGGTGAATCAATATCCACGATATGTCCCGTTTCGGCCTTCGCTCTATAAGCAGGAAAAATAGCCACACTTAACGAACTTACAATACAGCAAACCAAGGCAACTGACAGAAGTTCACAAACAATCTTATTGAGTGAGGTTTCCCAATTTTTGAGAGGGTTCTTCAAATAATTTAGCAGGTTCTTCCTATTGTTTAGCAGGCTCTTCCTATGATTCATAGTGCACCTCCTGGTAAGTCGAATTTATTCAGATAATCCATCTATACATAAGTTAAATTTAACCAGACAATTCATCTTCTATTACACAATTCCAACGACAGGTACCCATATTTCTATTTAAATATTATCCACAAAATATAATTATTATTTATTGTTCTCAATCCCCGATTTTGGGAAAATTCTTCTCATAATAAAAAATGTACTGCTGTATTATTCCTGCGTTCTCCCCATATTCAGGAAAAGGATTAACTCCTCCAAACTCTTCATCAATAGCCCTTGAAATCCAGACATCCACAGGTGCTCTGCCCATCCTCGCATAGGCAAAAAGGCATACGCAGTTAGAAACTTTTTTACCGACGCCATGAACTTCCATAAGTGCATTAAAAAGATCCTCATCGCAAAGCTCATCTATCTTCTCAAGGTCAAGCTCGCCACTATTTACCTTTCTAATTGCATCATACACGTAAGGAGCTCTGTAGCCAAGTCCGCATTCTTTCAAATCTTCCAGCGTGGCATTTGCCATCTGACCCGGTGTCGGAAAGGCATAAACCACATCTGTAACATAAGCATGCTCAGCATTTAGCGCACTGGTTGTTACTTCACAGGCATGCTCGTCATTTACCGAGCAGCTACCTTTTACAGATTTTCCATCCACTTGAACACTGGCAAAATCATCCATTCCCTTAACGTTAATCCGTGTTCCAAACTTAGTGCAGAGTGCCTCAACAGCACTGGATATCGCTGGAATACTCTTCCTTTGAGATATAATAAAGGAAATCAGCATTTCCCACTTGTCCTGCTTAAGAATCCTAAGGCCCCTTCCGAAGTCAATTGCCCGGTCTGAAAAATCATGCTTTCCATACTCTGTTTTGCAGATTTCGGAGTAGCTTCTGTCCATGTCAAAATATGGTTTCCATATTTCTTCCCATTCTTTTTCTGTACACGAAATGTCAAATTGCTGCAAAGTCGATGCAGATACAGAATTATCATCCCCTGCTTTCTTAATATAAAGAACATGCTCCCCTGTGATAAATCTGAACACCCCGGGCATAGTTTCTTTTACACGAAAACACTGACCGCTTATCTGAATTTTTTTCGGATCTAAATCGTCTATAATCTCTATTCTCATAAACAAACCTCAGGCTAAAATTTTCCTTATCCATCTCAGTATTAAGCTTTTCCCCATTAATCCTTGCACATAATCCTAAGCCAGCTTCATTTCAGCAGAAAAAACATCTACTTTTATAACCGCCTTACTTATGTATATACTGCAGCACATTTGCCGCATCCACTTTTTCATAATGAGTCCTGATATATCTGCCGTCCTCAAGGTTCAGGGAGCTAACAGATTCACCCTTAGCCAGCGCCATAGCAAGGTCATACATTGCTCTCGCCTGGCCTTCCTTATCATTATAGATGGTTCCCATGATGGTTTTGTTAACCACAGCTTCGAGACCAACATCCGTTCCGTCAATTCCGAAGATGAGTGGTCTCTCATCAGCTGAAATCTTTGCACTGTTGTACGCATCCACAGCACCAAGGGCCATGTCATCGTTATTTGCAAGGACAAGCTCTATACCATCTCCGTTTCTCTCAATGAGCTGAGCCATCTTGGTCTGCGCCTGAGCCCTGTTCCAGTTTGCAATGGCGTAGCCCACTTTATCAACCTCCACGCCCTCATCGATAAGCGTGTTTACGGAATACTCCGTACGCACAATTGCATCCTGATGCCCGGCTTCGCCCTCCAGCACAACATACTGAATGCGTCCGTCCCCGTTTTTATCTGCCTTGGAGGACTCTCTTCTGATCATATTTGCCGCAAGTTCTCCCTGCATTCTTCCGGATTCAAAAGCATCAGAGCCGATATAGTAGAGCTTTGGCCACTGGGTAATATCCTCTTCAACAAGCTCCCTGTTAAAGAAAATTATCGGAACATCCGCTTTCTTCGCAAGTTCGATTATCGTATTTGGCGCAGTTCTGTCCACAAGATTGACGCACAGCACATCCACGCCCTTGGCAATCAGCTTTTCAACCTGCTCATTTTGCGCAATCTGGCTCTGCGAAGCATAGACATACTCCACGTTCACACCGTCCTCAACACATTTCTCGAAGCACTTGATTAGCTGGGATAAAAATGTATCATACTGGTCATAGCAGCAAACTCCGATTTTAATCTCATTAGATTCAGGGGCCTTTTTCCCACAGCCTGAGAGCATCCCCGTAGTCAATACTACACAAACTACCCAAACAAATATTTTTCTACTGTATCGTCGTGAAAAGATATTTCTGATTATCATCCTTAAACATATTCTCCTGATTTATTACACGGTATTCCACAGTATCATCCGTCATAGGAGAAAGCTTGTGGTCAAGCTTTGCTACAGCTTTTTCAACCGCTCTGTAGCCCATGCTGAATTCGTTTGGCACGATCATGCTGACAATCCTGCCGCTGTCCAGATAAGAGATATTCCTGATGGAAATCCCCTCTCCGTACAGTTCATAGGAAGGCGTAAGCTTCCCATTCTCATCCATTTTGTAATCATACACTGTCAAACCTGAGGAATAGGCATTCTCAATTTCTCCCAAAAGTTCGGCCGATGCCTGCAAACTCTCATCATCCAGTGCGATGATAATATCAACAGGATTTTCCCTGTACACCTTTTTTATCAATGACAGATTTCCTTCGTGAAGATCATTTCTGAAAATCTGCACATCAGCAGATCTATTCCTGATTAAATCGTTTCCGTTTTCTCCATCAAGTATTATACACCAGGTGGCATCTGTCTTTATCACATCCAAAATGTCATAGAGCCCTGTAAGCTTATCCTTTTCACAGTAAGTGTCCATCCTCTTTGAGACAATACCTATTCTAAGATCGGAAAGCCCTGCCTGATGCCTCAACAGCACCTCGTTTCCAAGAGCACGCCCAATCTCATAATTGTTTGGTGAAATAGTCGCAAACTTGCCCTCTATGTCGATATCCGTTTCAACTCCGGTCTCCGTAAGGGCCAGGACCGCCTTTCCGCTGATATCCTTAATATGCTCCGTAGTTCCAACGCTTTTTATCAGATTTGTCACAATCGCATCGGCGCCGCCCAGTATCTGCTTATCAATAACTGAAAATTCATCCTCCACACTATTAAAGGCGGATGTGTTTACAAAATCTATCATTACGCCTCTGTCTGTAGCTGCACTCTCTGCGCCAAGTCTGAAAGCGTTCCATCTGTCATTCTGGCCATCCTCAACAACCACTGAAATATTGTAGGTTTCATCCTCCGCAGAGCTCTTTATAAGTGCATAGGCAGAAATAAAAATCGCTACCACAAGTACTATTGCCACCGCGATGAACGCCCTGTTTCTGTTCTTAGGCATATGCACCTCCCTTTTCAAGCCGCTCCCTGTTTTCCTCGGTAGCAGGTATTGCCGGCAGATGTATCGTGACCTTCGTTCCCTCATCAGGCTCGCTCTCAATCTTAAGCCCGTATTCCTCACCAAATCTCAGCTGAATTCTCTTGTGAACATTGATGAGTCCAACGCCCGAACCGTTCTTGCTTGCGCGCTTATCCTCAGTCAGGATATACGGCAGCTTTTCAGAAGGAATTCCGTACCCGTTGTCGATTACTTCTATGAAAATATCGTTCTCTTCCTTGTATCCACGAACGGTAATCTCACCGTCCTCATCCATATTTTTCACACCATAATAAATCGCATTCTCCAGAAGTGGCTGCACAATCAGCTTAACAGTCAGGCACTCCTTTATTTCCGGTGCGATATCATAGTCCACGGTGAAGGCATTTTTAAACCTTATCTTCTGAATGTTCATGTAGTTTTCAGCATGCCTCAGCTCATCCTCTATCGGAATGATGGTGCGTCCTTTGCTCAGCGATACTCTGAACAGGCTCGCCAGCTGGGTTATCATGAAAACTGCTTCCTCGTAGTGCTCTCCCTCAATCATCCACACGATGGAATCAAGAGTGTTATATAAAAAGTGAGGATTTATCTGTGATTGCAGGGCATCAAGCTCGCTCTTTCGCTTTTCCTCCTGCTCGATGACGATGTCTTTCATCAGTCTGTTAATCTCATCAAGTGAGCGCTGAAGCGTTTTTCCAAGATGCTCTACTTCCGAGGTTCCGCCTATGTAAATTGCAGAATCCGTTTTTCCTGCTTCAATTTTCTTAATAGATTCATTCAGTTTCCTGAGAGGCTGCGTGACCTTCATGGTCACCATCTGGTTCATGAAAATCATGGCAAGGGCAGTAAGTGCGGCAACAAGGATAACGAAATATCTCGTGCTCTGCATGCCCAGATAGAAGTTTTTTATCGGAGTTACACTGACAAGTTTCCATCCTGTGTAGCTTACGGTATCCACAACGACTATTCTCTTTTCACCCTCAAAATTCTCCTCGTAAACTCCGTCGTCATAGCCTGCTGCCTGGGCAAAGTTTTCATTATGAATTCCAAGGGAAATCTGCTCTGCCTTGGGGTGATAGATGAGCTGCCCGTTGCTTGTTATCAGGTAAACATACTGGTCTGAATTGGTCTTGTTTACGCTCTCAAGCATCTGCTGAATCGTCTGATAATTCATGTCCACGAGAAGAACGCCCATCCTAGGTTTTCCGCCGTAGTTAAGCTCAACCGCGCGGCTTAGGGATATTACCCAGTGATAGCGATAGTCCGTCTCATCCAGGAATAGGTTTTGAACATGTGGTGTTGAAAAGTGGAGATTTTCCAGACTGGCAAAGGCCGTAGAAAACCAGCCCTGCTCAGGTATCTGCGCATTGTCTTTTTTCAGGGCAATGGGAGCTGCACTAATGAGATCGCCGTTACTTGCAAAAAGCGCAAAGCTCACAAGATTGTCCTTATTGGCTTCATAGAGAAGACTCATCTCGGAGGAAAGATCCTCGGATTCAAAGTCCATGGCCTTTATTACGTCATAGTACATGGCATCCGAAATTCTTCGCATTCTGCGCAGATAATCCTCGATACTGCTTGTGGTACTTGCGAGCATCTGAAGAGAGTTGTCAGTCATCATCTGACGTGAACGGCCCTCGAATCTCTGATACATGGACATACCTAAAAAGAGCATGCAAACCAGTGATACCAGCGTGAAGGATATCAGAATGATGCTCTGAATAGTGCGGGGATAGAGCTTAAGCAGATATTTTCTAAGATAGTCCCTGCTTGTATTTAGATGGTGAGGTTCCGAATTGTTTTTTGAAAACATAGCTGAAATAATTAGGGTCTCCGTAACCTACCTGTTGTGCTATTACGTAGGTTTTTTCATTTTTTTCTATAAGGAGCTGAAGCGCCTTCTCCATGCGGTAATCCGTAAGATAAGTCACAAAGGTTTTTCCTGTCTCCTTCTTAAAAACTGTTGAAAAATAGGCACTGCTCACGGATAGCTCAGAGCAGATTCTGTCCACTGACAAATCCTGATCGGCATAGTGATCCGCAACATAATCTATGGCTTTATTTACAAATGACTTTGTAGTGTCGGTTCTTTTTTCACGGAGCATATTCTGGAGCTTTGCGCAGGTTTCCTTAAGCCACGTCATGAGCTCTGTCTTTTCAAGCTGTGATAACTTGTCATAGGCGTCGTTTTCCGCATCGAAGATTTCATCAGTATTTAGCTGATTGCCGCGCATGAATCTGTAAATCTCGCTTATCATTTCAAGCACGAAAAATTTGTATTCCGACACTGACATGTCAACTGACGTTCCGCTTGTTATGTAGTCTTCAACCGATTTTCCGAGAGCAGCCTCATCCTCCATTTTTATCTTCTTGAAAATCTCATGAAGGTCAGCCTCAAGGTCCACAGTCTGCTTTACCACAGGCGGCGCAATCTCAGAGATGTTGATGGCCTTTGTGGTTCCGTAGAGAACTCGGTATGAAACAGCGTCCTTTGCACCATCATAAGAAGTTTTCAGATCTTCCACACTTCCGACAATTTCGCCTATTCCTATTGTAACATTGGCTTTGCAGACAGTTCTTGCAAGTCTGCAGAATCTGTCACAGTCATCAGTGAATTTTGTCTTGGCCTCCGTTGATGTGAGCTGTGCAATCATGACAGTGCTTCCAAGGTAGGAGAAAAACTTTGCGTTATATGAAGAATCAACTCTCTCCTCAGCAAGCCTCCTTACCGAAACCGAGAGAAGTACGTGACTTACTCCCTCCGGAAGCTCCGATGTACTGATGTGACATATGGCTACACAGAAGAATGGTCCATCAAGCTTTATACTGTAGTCTTCAAGGTATTTGGGAATTCTTTTTTCCTCAAGTTTTCCATCAAGAAGCGCCGCAAAGAAGTCCTCCTGCAAAAGCGGAAGTGACTCCATGTAGTAGCTTTTCAGCTTTTCAAGGTTTTGTCTCTCATCACGCTCTTTATCAAGTGATTCATGGATTCTTTCAAATACGCTCTTGAGTTCCCCGGCGTCTATGGGCTTTAGGATGTATTCCTCTGCCTCAAGTCTTATTGCTTCTTTGGCATATTCGAATTCATCATAACCGGAGAAGATAATAATTCTGATTCCGGGGTAAAGTTCCTTTAGCTTTTTCGACAGCTCAAGTCCTGTCATGTAGGGCATCTGTATGTCTGTCATGACAACGTCCGGAGCCTGATCCTCCGACACTTCCAGAGCCTCAAGCCCGTTCCTTGCGTATCTTGGCTCCTCGAAGCCCATCTCTTCCCAATTTAGTTTTCTCTTTATCGCCTGGGTGACCTCTTCTTCGTCATCCACAAGTAGTACTGAGTATTTCATATAGTTATTCTCCAAACGCTTTTGGGGCGTGAGTTTTATAGTATAGAAATATGTGGTGTATTGCTTTTGTAATACCGTTTTATTGGCGCATCAATGCTTCTTTTTACTCGGTAGTATTTCTGTTTTACCTCTGTATTGCTTCTGGTTTGTCTGTAACATTCCGCCTTGATGGAAAATACGTCAATCTTAACCACTTTTACATTTCTGGCATAAATATCTTTTAAAAATTATCGATATTACGTGCACCATACGTCAACAGCATTATTCTCTATATTTCTGACTTACTTTTTCATTAAATAAACTCACATAAAATTTCAAAGCTTTATTTTGAATCAGCTTATTTCAGTCTATATTGGTATTCTACTGTAATTGACGTATTTGATCTAAAAAAAGCTATCTTTATTTCGAAACCGCTTACGTCAATTATTCATTCTACATAGCATTGACATAACACCTATTTTTCAATTACGTCTATCATATTCATTTTAGAAGAATTGACGTACTTATCCAACAAAACTGACAGATTTGACGTATTATTCTGGTAATCTGAACTGACAGCAGACTAGTCTATATCAAAAAATATATCAACTGATGCCAGTAAAGTATTTTCAAGAAGAATTACCAGATTAAACAAATCCTAAAAAAAATTATAAGCTTCAAAAATCTAATCTCTACTAATATGCCTTCCAAACCATCAAGCATAACTCACAAACTGTCAAACATAGCTCACGAACCAACAGGCACAACTCACGCATACTTATCTGTTACTTTCTTCCACATAACAACCATAATTGCTGTGCAGGCAACGATCTGAACAAGTCCTGCAACAGGGCTTACGAGCACAAGACCTGCCATGACAAGTGTGGAAATCCCGAAGAATACAATAACAAGGCCTGCTGCCTTGCAGTAGCCTTCAACGTCTTTCGGTGGCTTCTCCGTTTTGCCACGGACTGCCTTGTAGTCCTTCAGAACAAGAAGTCTGAAAGCATAATAAGCACAAATTACAAATAATAAAAGTGAAATTCCTGATTGCTCCAGTATATTGTTTAATGTCATATTTACCTCTCTGAAAATATATATCCCTGACCTATACATTAATTGTATCTTTTTCTAACCACTCTTTCCATCTTTTTCAGAATTAAGCTTCCATAAAAAGTTGTAACATATTCCTCTCGCAGAGTGTACAGATCACTTATCGAGATTTCTCTCGAACTTAGAATCTCCTATTGAAACAAAAATAGGACTAAGGAGACATACCCCCTTAGCCCTAATAGAAATCATTACGAATTACTTCTTAGCAACATACTTTCTGATATCAAGTGAGATAGCTACGAAGATAACGATACCGATTGCAATGTACTGAGCGTTTGCGTTTACTCCAAGGTACTGGAGAGCTGCCTTCAAAAGCTCGAATACTGCTACACCGATGATGGCACTTGAAACTTTACCACGTCCACCTGTAACTGATACACCACCGATTGTACAAGCTGCGATAGCTTCCATCTCGTAACCATAACCAAGGTTAACTGATGCACCACCGGCCTTTGCGCCAAGCATGAATCCTGCAAGACCATACATCATAGCTGCCTTCATGTAGATGAGGATCATTGTAAGTCTAACCGGAACACCGGCAACCTCAGCTGCCTGCGGGTTTCCACCGATAGCATACATGTATTTACCATGACGAGTCATGTTGAAGATGAACCATGTGATGATTGCTACACCGATTGCAATGAATACAAGGAAGCTGATTCCTGCAATGTTACCTGTAGCGATGTCTGTGTACTGCTTTACGTATCCACCAAGAGGTGTTGCGTTTGTGTAGATAAGTGCAAGACCATAAACGATTTCCATCATAGCAAGTGTTGCGATGAACGGAGGAACGTGAAGGAATGCGATGAAGAATCCTGTGATTGCTCCAAAGAAACCTGTGATTGCAAGTACGATAAGAAGTACTACAAATACGTTCATGGGCTGCATATCAGGGAAGAACTTACCTGAGTAATCAATCTTCTGGAGCAGTGTACCTGCGATACATGCTGCAAAACCGATCATACGACCTGCTGAAAGGTCACATCCTGCTGTGATAACACAGCCTGCAATACCAAGTGCGATAACAAGACGAGGTGCCATGTTTGCAAGAATATTAAGTCCGTTACCAACTGTAAGGAAGTTCTTATTTGTAAGTCCTGTATAGAAAACCAGGATAAACATTACTATGATAACTCCGTTATTGATCAGAAAATCTTTCATTTTCTGCTGCTTTGTCTTTTCCATTTTATTATCCTTTCTATAAAACAATTGTCATAAGGAAGTTCTACCTCCCCTTGGTCGGTAGAACGGCGTCACTCATTATGCTCGTTAATACCTCGCTAAGTGATTGACGTCAGAACATTGTTGCGTAACTCATTACTTTTTCCTGAGTCATTTCAGCTTCGTTGTCGATCTCGCCGGTCTTTTTACCATTACACATTACAACCACGCGA
>JAEEGL016906644.1_pt1 | contig 31311 bp, 24 predicted proteins | sample 9134231 | NCBI WGS metagenome assembly JAEEGL01 (sample SAMN16246548, study PRJNA631951) | gut metagenome | biome: gut microbiome; feature: rumen; material: fiber-attached | host: Bos | place: Iran: Karaj | collected 2018-10
AGTGGTGAACGACCACCTGAACGACAATGCCGAGAAGAAGGAGGTCAAAGCCTTGTGGAATGAAATCAACCACCGCTATGTCTATACTGTGCATTATGACAGTGAAGAGTTGATTCAAAAGTCCATTGGTGCCATCAACAGAGACCTGAATGTCACACAGCTGAAATATGTAGTCACCACAGGAATGCAGGGTGATGATGAATTAGATTTCACAGGAGAGCAAAGCACTCGTACAAAGGAGTTGCGAGAAGTGTCGACCAGCAACGTGCCTTACGACCTGGTGGGTGACATTGCCAAGGCTGCAACGCTGACCCGTCGGACGATAGTGCGCATACTGAAAGGGATACAGCTATCGAAACTTTACATGTTTAAGAACAACCCCGAGGAGTTCATCCGCAAAGTGAGCCATATCATCCGCGAACAGAAAGCCACAATGATTGTGGAGCATATCAGCTATAATCGCACAGAGAACCAATACGACTCCGCCATCTTCACCCAAGAGAAGAACCGTCAGACCATTGATAAAGCCTACGAGGCCAAGAAACACATTCTCGACTACGTGTTTGCCGACAGCAAAGGCGAGCTCACCTTTGCCGAAGATTTGGACAAAGCCGAGGAGGTGTGTGTGTATGCCAAATTGCCGAGGTCGTTCCAGATACCGACACCTGTGGGAAACTATGCCCCCGATTGGGCAATTGCTTTTAACGACAACGCCGGAGTGAAGCATGTCTTCTTCATCGCTGAGACCAAAGGCAGTTTAGATTCCATGCAGCTGAAAGGTGCTGAAAAAGCCAAGATAGAGTGTGCCAAGAAACTCTTCAACAACATATCCACCAGCAAGGTACGCTACCATGAGGTCACTAGCTATCAGAACATGCTGGACGAGATTAGAAACATTTTATGATTTGTCACCCTCACAAAAAAATTATTATTTTTATGTGATGAGTGTCAGACAAGTGCATTACCACAAATAAGACATTGACCGATTTGGGTATAAAACCACATTCGCTCGTTTGGCGATTGTTATACCTCAGTTCTCCCATATTTCTCCCATCGGGGATGGGAGAAATATGGGAGAAATATGGGAGAAATGACGGGGAACGAGCGAAGGTGGGGGTGGATTAGAGTTTGTAGGTTAGGCCGAGGGTTAGATAATAGGGATTCTCGGCACTTTGTCCAATATGGAACGATGTGGTGGTGAGAATGTAGTCGGTGACGAGGCTGGGATTGCTATCGTATTCGTCAACTTCATATATCTTTTGCTGATTGAGGGAGGTGCGGGTAAGTGCGAGCGCGAGGAGGTCGAGGTAGGCTTCGAGACTGAAATGACTGTCAAAACGGTAGCTGACAATGGGGACAAGCTTTAGTTGCAATTGGTTAAGATTGAAGGGGGTTTTAAATACGATTGGAAAGTTAGAACGGTAGTCGTATTGGGTTTGTGTGAAAACTCCCAGTCTATAGGAGTAGGTGGCGGCAAGGTCGGCACTGATGGTGAAGTTGCCGAGTTCAGCGCAGAGGTAGCGCAGGAAGAGTCCGCCGCCAAAGGTGGCGCGGGTATGGTCGGCAAGCTCGGTGTTTATCCATATCTCTTTGTCGCGGTCGAAATAGCCATTGGATGTGGAAGAGATGGAATTGGTGACATGGAGGGTTATGCCTGCCTGCAGGGAGGGGTTGAGATTGTAACCCGCCCGGAGAGAGAGAAGGATGGATTTGCTGTCGGGCAGGGTTTTGTCGAAACCCTGGGAACGTTTGTACTTAGTCATGTCATATCCAGCTATGCCCGAAAAAAAGAATTGTGCCGAGGCGGGTAGGATGGCAAGGGACAATGTGAGGAACAGAATATATTTTTTCATATTTATTAAATTGAAAAACTAAAAACTAAAAGGATTTGCAAGTGCAAGTTTTAGTTTTTAGTTTTAAATTATTACTTTACAAGTAAACCTATAAAGACTTGATGGTCTTGACGCTGTAGGTGGGATGAAGTTTGAGGGCAGGGACGTAATCCATGATGCCGGCTACTTTCTCTTTGTCGGTGTACTGCCAAAGGGTGTAGCGGGTGGCGGGGAACTGAAGACCGTTGCTGACGATAAGGACATGGTAGGAGGCGTAACGCTCGAGGCTGAAGTATTTGAGGTAGGCCTGCTGATTGGCCATGATGAGGGGTTTGACGCCATAGGCCTGTTCGAACAATTGGAGAAGCATATCAAGACGTTTAACGTTGATATCGAAAGGACTATCTGGTACTACATAAACCACAGGTGGAAGGTCCATGTGGTAGCCTTTGACAGCGGCTTGGAAGTTGTCGAACTGTCCTTGTGCGGAGTAGTGGCGGTCATAGCGGTGGACACATCCGATAGGCATACCGACCTTGTGAGCCTGGGCAAGGTTGAAGCCGAGACGGGTGTCGGTAATGGCGGCACCGTTGGTGGCCATGATGTAGGCAAATTCAAGGTCGTTGTTGTCTTTGACCGTGGGCCAGTCGATGGTGTTCTGGTCTTGCGAAACGAGGATTCCGAGGGGTGCGGTGGTCTGAGCCGAGGCCACGGAGACAAGAGCCACAAAAAGGGTGAAAGCGGCGACAAAAATCCGTGAACGAGTATTATTTCTATTCATTTCTAAAAGTATTTAAATGTTAAAATGTACTTATTAACAAAATGCAAAGATACACGTTTTTTTTTATATTGATGATTGAAAAATGAAAAATGATGATTATTTTCTGAGTCAAAGGAATTGTGAAATCGTGGCAATCAATCTTCTATCATTTTTTGATAGTCTGATTCACTGATAATTGGAACACCTAATTTCTCGGCTTTCTTTAACTTCTCGGGACCCATATTTTCGCCCGCGAGAAGATAGGTGGTTTTGCCGCTGATGCTGCTTCCTGCTTTGCCGCCATGCTGTTCGATAGAGGCTTTTATCTCGTCGCGAGAGAAATGCTGGAAGACACCGCTGACGACAATGGTCATGCCCTGGAGCTGGTTGCCGACACGGTTGTCGACGGCCTGCATCTGTAGCCCTGCGGCACGGAGCCGCTCGATGATTTGACGGTGGACGGGCTGGTTGAAATAGTCGAAAAGAGCCACAGCGGTTACTTCGCCCACATCCTCCACGTTGGCAAGCTGTTCGACGGTGGCGTTGAGCAGCGAATCGATGTCGCCGAAATGGCGCGCCAGTTTCTTTGCACCGACTTCACCTACATAGCGGATGCCAAGAGCAAAGAGGACCCGCTCGAAGGGTACCGCGCGCGATTGGTCGAGAGCATGGAGGATATTGTCGGCTCCTTTTTCCTGAATGGAAGAGGACGAGCCTTCGCCAAGGCCAATGAGCTGTTGACGGGTGAGGTCGTAGAGGTCGGCCACATTGCGCACCAGCCCTGCATCGTAGAGCATCCGTAGACGCTCGGAGCCGAGGCTGTCGATGTCCATGGCACGGCGGCTCACAAAGTGTTCGAGGTGGCCGAGAATCTGAGGCAGGCAACCGTCCTGGTTGGGGCAATAGTGCCCTGCCTCGCCTTCGGCGCGGACAAGGGGTGTGCCACAAACCGGGCAGTGGGTAACATAAGGAATGGGCTGTGCATCGGCGGGACGGCGGTCGAGGTCGACCCCGACTATTTTGGGAATGATTTCACCGCCCTTTTCCACCAGAAGGCTGTCGCCCTCACGGATGTCCATCTTAGCGATGAAATCGGCGTTGTTGAGGGTTGCACGGCGGACAGTAGTGCCGCCGAGCCATACGGGCTGGAGATTGGCGACAGGGGTGATGACACCCGTGCGGCCCACTTGGTAAGAAATATCGATAAGCGGAGTGCTGACACGCTCGGCCTTGAATTTGTAGGCAATAGCCCATCGGGGAGACTTGGCTGTGGTGCCGAGACTGTCCCAGAGTGAGGTTTGGTTGACCTTGATCACCACGCCATCGATGCCAAAGGGGAGATCCCAACGGGCCTGGTCCCAGTGGTCGATGAAAGCCTTGATGTCTTGGATATTTTCACACTCCTGCATGTAAGGTTGGACACGGAAACCCATCTGTCGCGCCGCGGCGAGGCGTGCAGAGTGGGTTGAATAGGCTGGGTCGGAGAGGCAAGGACTGTCGGGCGGAAGCATGAGGAAGTACATGCAGAACATGAGTTTACGCTTGGCACACTCGGCAGAGTCTTGAAGCTTGAGGGAGCCGCTGGCGGCGTTGCGTGGATTGGCAAAGGGAGGTTCGCCGTCGGTTTCGCGCTGGCGGTTCATCTGGTCGAAGGCTTCGAAAGGATAGACCACTTCGCCACGGGCTTCGAAATCGGGAGGGAAAGAGCCCTGTAGGCGGAGCGGGATGGTGGGGATGGTACGAGCGTTGGAGGTGATGTCGTCGCCCACGGAGCCGTTGCCGCGGGTGACAGCTTGGACGAGCTGACCATGGCGGTAAGTGAGGCCGATAGCCACCCCGTCGTATTTGAGTTCGCAGGTGTAGGTGAAAGGAGTTCCGGCGAGGAGTTTACGGGTGCGGGACTCGAAATCCTCGATTTCGGCAATGCTGTATGTGTTGCCGAGAGAAAGCATGGGGAACCGATGGGTTACCTGACGGAAGTTTTTATTGATATCGCCCCCTACCCGACGAGCCGGAGAGGTGGGCAGGGAGAGCTCGGGGTATTGCTTTTCGAGGTCGACAAGCTCGCGAAGAAGGGCATCGAATTCATAGTCGCTGATAAGAGAAGTGTCGTTGATATAATATTCGTGGTTATAGTGGTCAATGAGCCGTGTGAGTTCTTCCACACGCTTGCGGGCGCTGTCGGGGGCAGGGGTTGAGAAGAGGTCCATGTGATATTTGTGTTTTAGAGTTAAAGGATGTAATAGAGGGAATTGGGGTTAGAGGTTGATTTGTCCGGTGAAATTCAGGGCTACCGGGCCGGTTAGGCGGATAGCGGTGGCGGTGTTGGCGGTACGCTGGAACGAAACAGAGAAATCACCGCCACGGGTTCGGATATTGTTACATCCCGTGACTATGGCCGAAGCCGTGACCCCGGTGCCGCAAGCCCAGGTTTCGTCTTCAACACCACGTTCATAGGTGCGCACATCGAGATGGCCGTCGGGCTGAAGCTGGACAAAGTTGACATTTGCCCCTTGGGGACCCATTTGGGGAAGATGACGGATGCGACGCCCCTCCCCTGCCACATCGAGGGTGTCGAGATTGTTGACAAACTGTACGTAGTGTGGCACGCCGGTGTTGAGCAGCCAGCCGTCGAGACAGGAAGTGATGTTGTCGACATCCTTCATGTGGATTGTGACGAGGCCGCTTTGGGAGGCAGGTGAAAAGTGGATGATTTCGGCTTGATGGGGGCCGTCGCCTGCCAGAAAAAGGAATGTGGGCTTGCCGTCGACGGGGTGGCCGAAGCCCAAAGTGTGGGCAAAGGCCACGATGCAACGCGCCCCGTTGCCGCACATGTCGGCAGGCAGGCCGTCGGAATTAAAGTATTGCATGACGAAGTCATAGCCATCGGCCGGGGCTCCGAGCAGGATAAGGCCGTCGGCTCCCACACCGAAACGGCGGTGACAGATGTGGGCGATTTGGTCGGCGGTGAGACGGATGTCGTCTTGACGGTTGTCGACGAGGACAAAGTCGTTCCCCGCCCCGTTATATTTGCTGAAGGGTATTATCATCGAGGGTTTCTTGATCGTCTTGAACAATGTTGGTCACCTCGTCAGAGGCTTTGACAAGTCGCTTGCTGGTGAGCAACACAAGGAAAGAACATATAATAATGGAACAGAAAATGACAGAATAAGTGATGTATTTCATCGTGTCGGCGGCGGGAATGATGGTATAGCCGGCGGCGATATTGACCTGTTCGGGCATGGAGGCGAGGACTGCGGAGACGAGTCCCTTGGGTATCATCATCGAGACGGTAAGGCGGTCCTCCTGGGTATTCTTGCGTCCCACAATGGCTATCAAGGCGAAACGTACCACAAAGAGAGCTGCGGCGATAACCAAGCCGTAGGCAAGGGCAAGAGTATTGTTGAAAGGGATGCAGATGCCAATGTAGACAAAGAAATAAGTCTTGAGGATAAAGACAAATTCCTTGAAGAAACTCTTCTCATTCTCCTCAAGGCGAGTCATATCGTTAAGACGGAGTTTTTTGAGGAAAGACATCTCGAAATAATCAGGGTTGCCGAGTACAAGTCCGAAAGAAAGCGTAGCGATGGCACCACTATAGCCCAACAATTCGGCAACCCCATAGATGACAAAGACGAACGCAGGGGTGAGGAACATGGAGTTTTGGAGCTTGCGAACCCGATCCAAGAAAGAAGACCAGATGATGCCCCCTACAACGCCGATGATGAGGGCCATGAGCACCGAGGCAAAGACTCGGCCAAGGGTAGAGCCGATGTTGACGTCGCCGAGTTTGTATCCCTCGGTGAAAGCAAGGGAGATGACGATACACAACACCCCCGACAAAGCGGACTCGAGGGTGAGGGTGACACGGGTGCGGTCGCTGACACGCATCTGCCGCACAAGAGGGATGACAATGGCCGCAGCCGTGCCTGCCACCATGCCCCCAAGCATCAGACTTGCTTGTAACTCAAGATTGACAAGGAAATAGGCTATCAAAGCCACGGTAGTCATAGAGACAACAAAGGAAAGGAATGTGACCTGCACCATGCCAGTCCAATAGCGGCGTATCATGTCGATACGGAGGTCAATCCCACTGTCGAAAAGAATGAAAAGCAGCGTAAGTGAAGACAAGACAGGACCAATTTCCGAAAGGTCGTCGGGAGCAATCCATCCGGCAACCGGGCCCACAAGGATGCCGATAAGCATAAGGAGGAGAACGTCGGGAATACGACGGCGACTGAACCACGCATTGAACAGGTGGGCACAGAAAATCAAGAGTCCGAGAAAGATGAAAGTCATATATCGAGTCTGCTTTTATTATTATTAAACATGAATTATCATGAATTGCCATGAATTTATGAAATCATAAATCCACTTCGGGGAAAAGTATACGGAAGGTTTCGAGCGAGGGGTTGGTTTGCGACATCACTTCGTATTTGTCGCGAGCGGTATAGGGTTTCGATTCCTTTTCAATGTATTCCACCTTGGTGGAACAGTTGAGGATCGGCCGTTTGGTGAGGGTGCGGAGAATGGCGAGAATGGAGGCCAGCAGCGGTTTGATTTCGGCTGCAGTGTAGTCACTGTTTACAATAATGTTGAAATGATTGTCACTCTCAATACGCAGTTCCTTGTGTCTAAGGCTTTCCGCCGCCTGCGGCTGGCCGGGGGCAATCTGGTCGAGGGCTTTCAACCAACAGGACTTGAGTTCCTCAAGGGTGATGGGCGGCAAGTCCGGTTCGGGAGGAGCCATTGTGTCGTGCGGGGTCTCGGGCTGGCCGACCTTCACCGAAATGCCCGCCACTCTCCGCGCCTGCCTGGGTGCGGGGGTTGCATCCCGAGGCGCCTCGGCACGGGTGTCGGCGTTGTCCGAAGGCTGTGATGCTTCGGGTTCGGCGGGCGATGGCCGCGACGGGTCGGACTGACCGTCCTCAACCGGGGCGGCTGAACTTTTTTGGGTATCGGCCGCGACAGGGACGGACTCCGGCTGTGGCTCAGAGTCTCTGCCAGCCGGCTGCTGCTTGGGTCCGTGCTCCGCCCTGGGCGACCTTGCAATCTAAGGGTTCGTCACCGCAGTGGCCAGCTTCATTAAAGCCACCTCGACAAAAAGGCGCTTGTTGCCCGCATCCTTGTACCGGTACTCGTAATCGCTCGAAATGTCCAGCCAGCGGAGCAGCAACGCGAGGCCGCAGGCCGCGGCTTGCTGGCCAAAACGGGTGCGAAGGGCTTCGCCCATCTCCATGAGTTTATGCGTGGCGGGGTCGATGGCCACCATCAGGTTGCGCAGATGTTCGCTGAGACCCGTGATGAAATGCTGCCCCTCGAAACCCTTTTCAATCACCTCCTGATACAGCAGGAGCGCGCCACTGAGGTCGCCGTTGCGGAAGTAGTCTATCAGACGGAAATAATAGTCAGCGTCCAGCAGGTTCAGGTTTTCGTTGCAGAGCTGACGGGTGAGGTTGCCGCGGGTGAAACTCACCAACTGGTCGAACGTCGAGAGGGCATCGCGCAGCCCCCCTTCGGCCTTGCGGGCAATGATGTGCAGAGCTTCGTCCTCGTAAGCCACACCCTCTTTCTCGGCAATGGCTTTGAGGTGGGCGACAATATCCTCTGTCTGGATGCGTTTGAAATCGAACACTTGACAACGCGACAGAATCGTGGGGAGGATTTTGTGCTTCTCGGTGGTGGCCAGGATGAACTTGGCGTAAGCGGGAGGCTCCTCCAAGGTCTTTAGGAACGCGTTGAAGGCCTGAGTCGACAGCATGTGGACCTCGTCGATGATATACACCTTGTAACGCCCCGTCTGGGGAGGGATGTACACCTGCTGGGTCAGTTCGCGGATGTCGTCGACGGTGTTGTGCGAAGCGGCGTCCAGCTCGAAGATATTCATCGACCCCCCCTCCGCGAAACTGCGGCAGCTCTCGCACTGGTTGCACGCCTCGGTGTCGGCGGTGAGGTTGGTGCAATTAATCGTCTTGGCGAGGATACGGGCACACGTGGTCTTTCCCACACCGCGGGGACCGCAGAAAAGAAACGCCTGTGCGAGCTGTCCGGAACGGATGGCGTTTTTCAGGGTGGTGGTGATATGCTGCTGCCCCACCACACTGCCGAAATCCGTGGGGCGGTACTTACGCGCTGATACAATGAAATTTTCCATTCTGATAAAGACAATAAAAACGATGCAAAGATACACATTTTTTTTCAAACAACCGAAAAAACGCATACGGCCGCCTGCGGGACACGCCGCAGCGAGCCATACCTTGCAAAGGAATCGGGGACAAAACGAACCTGCAGAAAAGCGAGAGACCGCCTTCGAGCGTGTGGAGCCGGAGGGCACCCCACAACACATTTAAAAAAACCATAACAAATCTTAAAAAAATATTTGTCAATTAAATATTATTTAGTATTTTTGTAAAATGAACTGTAAATACACATGCCTATGAATAGCACTTATAAAACATTCAAGGATAGTATCAAAGAGGTTACGAGGTACTATCTACTATTGGTTGAAGAAACCAAATCGCAGCGGTTGGTGGGGAGCACCAACGAATGGGTGCTGGACAATTTCTATATGATCAGCGAGCAGGAGAAGGTGCTGAAGGTGGATTTGCGCAGCCGGGAGTTCCGCAGTATCGACAACAAACGTGTGCAACAATTGACGGGTCTGCTGCACGGTTATCTTGAACGGTGCCATTTCCAGATTGACAAGGGGCTGCTGTTCCGCTATATGTCGCAGACTCAGACCAAGCAAAGGGACTATCTGACTTACCCCGAGGTGTGCGCGCTGCTCCCGTTGGTGAAGGTGCTGCTGCTGAAAGAGCTTGCCGACCTATGCCGCGAGATGGAGGCGAAACATGCCTACCATTATTCGTTGACGGACAAGTCGCTTGCCAACATGGAGAAGCTGAACGAGGCCTCGCACGAGAACCTGTTGGTGATGAATATCTTCAATTCGCTGAAGAAGATGACGAAGCTGCCCATGGCAGAACTAATAGACAGCGTGAGTTTCGCGGAGCGGATGCTGAAGAACGAGGAGGCGGGGATGTACGACCAGATGTACGATAAGACAAAGGATGACTATAGGGCAAAGATTGTGCGGTTGAGCAAGAAACGGAAGGTAAAGGAGTATGACCTGGTGAAGGAGATGGTAGCGAAAGCCGACGAGAATGGCGAGCATGTGGGCTGGCAGCTGTTCCCGCCCAAACGGTGGAACGCCCGCGCACATTGGTATATCTGGATTGTGGCGGTGATGTCGCTGGTGTTGGCGGTGTTGTTCGCGATGCTGATTGGCGGGGGTTGGAGCTGGACGGCCTTTGTTGTCTCGCTGTTGGCCACGGTGCCCATGAGCCAGGTGGTGATAGACCTTTTCAACCAATTGCTTTACCGTATACATAAGCCTCAGAACACTTTTAAAATCAAATTCAAAGACGGCCTGATTCCGGAGGAGTACGCCACGATGGTGATTATGCCCACCATTCTGAAGAACAAGGCGAAGACCGAGGAGCTGCTGGAGCAGTTGGAGGTGTATTATCTTTCGAACATAAACCGCGCGAGCGACGGCCAACGGCTGGAGCGGCGCAGGCAGAACCTGTACTACACACTTATCGGCGACGCCGCAGCGGGCCCGACGGAGGAGATGCCTTGGGACGACGAGGTGGTGGAGGCGGGTCTGGCAAAGGTGAAGGAGCTGAACGAGAAATACGGTTCCAACATCTTCAACTTTGTCTACCGCCGCCGTGCCTGGAGCGAGGGCGAGAACTGCTGGCTGGGACACGAGCGCAAACGCGGCGCCATATTGCATTTTAACGACTTGGTGCTGGGCAGGACCAGCGAGGCCGATAAGGCCAAGCGGTTCCGCTGCGAGACCATCAGCGAGTGGCTGGAGGGTCCCGTGCCCCCCATCCAGTTTGTCATCACTCTAGACACAGACACTGAGTTGGTGCTGTATTCCGCCCAAAAGCTTATCGGGGCCATGGCGCACCCGCTGAACCGTGCCCGACTGTCGGCTGACGGCAGGCGTGTGGACGCGGGCTACGGTATCATGCAGCCCAGGGTGAATGTGGATGTGGAGGTGACGAACAAGAGCCGTTACGCCCAGCTGTTTGCCGGCCTGGGCGGCCTGGACGTGTACACGACGGCTTCGTTCGAGCTGTATCAGGATATTTTTAACGAGGGTTCGTTCTGCGGGAAGGGTATTTACGATGTGAAGGTGTTCCAGCAGGTGTTGAAAGGCACATTCCCCGAGAACTTGATCCTCAGCCACGACTTGATTGAGGGTTGCCACATCCGCTGCGGATTGATCAACGATTTGGAGTTGTTCGACGACAATCCTTCAAATTATATCGACGACGCCAAACGCCATCACCGCTGGACCCGCGGCGACTGGCAGATAATAGGCTGGCTGAAGAACCATGTACGGAACGAGCGTGGCGAGACGGTGAAGAACCAGGTGAACACGATAGGCCGTTGGAAGATTTTCGACAACCTGCGGCGTTCGGTGCTGAGTCTGGCGGTGTTGGTGTTGATGCTGGCAGGTTTCGGCATCTATAGTTTCAGCGGTGGCGAAGCGGCCTCGCCTGCATGGTATGTGCTGGTGGCCCTGGTGGCCGTGGCCAGCCCTATAGTGTTCTTTATTTTAGGACAAATCACCAAACTGCCCAATTTCGGCAAAAGGTATCATTATTATGCCACCCTGATGAGGGGTTTCACTGTGATACTGTACCGTTCGCTTGTCCAGTTCGCCCTTCTTCCGAAGGAGGCTTGGATGTATACGGATGCTTTGGTGAGGGCTTGCTACCGTATGTGGTTTTCGCATAAGAATCTGCTGAACTGGATTACCAGCGACGAGGCCGCCAAGAGTACGAAGGGTACTTTGGGTGACTATGTTTCGAAATTCTGGTTCAACTATGTCGCGACGGCAGTGATAGTGGCTTTGGCTTTGCTTTCGGGTTCGTCGAACACGATGCTTTGGATTGCCACTGTGTTTTGTGCGGCGACTTGGTGCGGAGCCCCGTTCCTGATGTTCTGGCTGGGGAAGAAGTTCCCCCAGGACAAGAAGAGCCTGACAGAGAAGGAGACCGACGAGGTGCGCCAGCTGGCCAAGGACACTTGGCATTTCTTCGACAGCCTGATGACGGACGAGAGCAACTGGCTGATGCCCGACAATTACCAACTGAACCGCGAGGTGAAGACCGACTACAAGACCTCGCCTACCAATATCGGCTATTCGCTTATCGCCATCGTGAGTGCAGCGGAGTTGGGCTTTATCAGCCACAAGGATGCTGTCGAACGGCTGGGGCACGTGATTGACACTGTGTCGAAACTTGAGAAATGGAACGGTCATTTGTTCAACTGGTACCATGTCAAACGGCTGAACGCGCTGCCCAATTTCTTTGTTTCCACAGCCGACAGCGGCAATTTCGTTGCCTGCCTGTATGCCGTGAAGGGTTACCTGCTGTCGTTGGACAAGAACCCTGTCAACGAGGAGCCCGCTGTTGCTTCCAGCATCGCCCAACTCATCAACCGGGTGGTGCGCTTGATTGACCAGACGGATTTCTCGAAGCTTTACAATCCCGACTTGGATGTGTTCAGCATTGGCTACGATTATAGTTCGCACTCACTCCTGCCCTACCATTACAACAATTTCGCTTCCGAAGCACGACTCACCAGCTTCATGACTATTTCGCAAGGCGATGCCCCTTACAAACATTGGTTCTGCCTTGACAAGACTTTGGTGCAGTATCGAGGCTACAAGGGTGTTGCATCGTGGTACGGCACACTGTTTGAGTATTTCATGCCTCTCATTTTCCTGCCCACATACAAGCACACACTGATGGATGAGACCTACAGTTTCGCCATCCGTGCCCAAAGGGCTTTCTCCAAACAGGTCAAGACTGCCGACAAGGATATGCCGTGGGGTATTTCCGAAACGGCCTACAACGAACTGGATGACGCTCAGAATTACAAATACCATGCATTCGGTGTGCCTTATTTGAAGTTCCAAAACACCACGCCCGACAGGATTGTGATATCACCGTACAGCTCGTTGATGACCATCAGTGTCGACGACCGTGCCGTGTATGAAAACCTTCAGAGATTCAAGAACCTTGGGATGTACTCGTTGCCACACAAGATTGAAGGCAACACCGGCAGTTTCGGACTGTTCGAAAGCTATGACGAGGAAGACCATGTGGCCGTACAGGCTCATTATGCCCACCATCAGGGCATGATTCTTGCCAGCATAACCAACTATCTGGCCGACCACTGCCTGCAACATTTCTTCATGCACGAGCCCACCATGCGCTCGATGGAGACCTTGCTGAAAGAGAAGGCACAAGTGAAACCCTATATCGACTTGAAGGTCACCCAATACAAACGTTACCAATATTCAAAGGTGCAGACCGAAAGCGATGCCCGCGACTTCGACAGTATTGCCAACGTGCCTGAAATCGGCGTAATCAGCAACGGACAATATACCGTACTCCTCAACGACAGGGGTTCCGGATTCTCCCGTTTCCGCAATATCATGCTCAACCGCTACCGTAAAATCAGCTCGGACCATTACGGCACATACCTTTATATCCGCAATCTACGCAACGACAAGCTGTGGTCTGCCACCTATTCACCGCTCGACACTATGCCGGAAAGCTACCATGTCAGTTTCGCCAGCGACAAAATCAGCTATCTGCGCATAGACGACGGCATCGAGACCAAGACCGAAGTCACCGTTCTCAAAGACCGCTCAGCCGAAATCCGCCGTTACACATTCACCAACAACAACGAGAATGATGTCGACTTGGAGATTACCACATACGGCGAAGTGGTTCTTGCCCCCGGCATCGAGGATGAAAACCACCGTGTATTTAACGGAATGAAGATACACAGCGAATACGACGGCGAGCATGAAGCCCTCCTCTTTAGCCGACCCACCACTAACGAAAGCCGCCACTACATGATTCACAAACTCTGGGTGGCAGAAGCCTCAGACGTAACCGACAAACTCGACTGGTCCAATTTAATAGAGTACGAAACCTCACGTCTCAAATTCCTTGGACGGGGAGGCAGCCTGCGCCATGCCGACATCATCGAGAGCCACCGCACCCTCACCGGCACCGTGGGCACCACCCTCGACCCCATCATGAGTATGCGCCGACGCATCCATGTTTCAGCCGGGAAACAGGCCAGTGCTTTCATCATCACCGGTTTCGCCAAATCGCGCGAACATCTCCTGCAACTCACCGAACAATATCAAAGCCCCGTCGACATCGAGCATGCCTTCAAGACCTCCTCGGTCTTCAACAACATGCGCAACAGCATGTCCTTGCTGAAGGGAGCCCAGATGAGACTCTACAACAATATCTCCAAATACATGGCTCAAACTGCCACCCTTGGCAACAACCGTCAAGCCATTCTTGCCCAAAACACCCTCTCGCAAAGCGACCTCTGGCGGTTCGGCATCAGTGGAGACCTCGCCATCCTGCTTCTGGAGATAGACCGCACCGACCGCTCAGGATTTGCCAAAGAACTACTCAGGGCCTTTGAATACTTCAAAGTCCACGGCCTGCTCCTCGACCTCGTCATCATCAACGATGCAAAAGGCTCCGACCACGACGGCCTCACCCATTTCATCCGCAACATGGCAAACACCGAACACCTCTGGGCCGCACATCAGGAAGCCGGTCATGTTTATGTCCTGAACGGAAACGAAATCAGCGAAGCCGAACGGACGCTCCTGCTCACGGTGTCGCGCCTGAACTTCAACACTCGCGACGGCCTCACCATCGAGGAACAACTGCACCGACTCGAAGCCGCCAACCAACACTACCAAGACAAAGTGGAATACCCCGTACTCCCCATCAAGAAACAAATCCGCGTGTGGAGCAGTCTGGAATTCTACAACCAATACGGCGGCTTCGACAACAACGGACGCGACTACGTGGTGACCAACACCAACACGCCCATGCCGTGGGTCAACGTCATTTCCAATCCTCATTTCGGATGTGTTGTCAGTTCCACCATGGCAGGATTTACATTCGCCTTCAATGCACAGCAATTCAAACTCACCGGATGGAGCAACGACATCGTGCGCGACAATGCCAGCGAAATGCTGCTCATCAACAACAAACAATTCATTCCCGCCACAGCACGCCACGGACAAGGCTATTCCGCCTTCGATGCCGAATACGACGACATCACCGTAAAAACACGAGTCTTTGTCGCCCTCGAACGCATGGAGAAATACTACCAAATCAAAGTGGGCAACAAAACCGATTCCCCCATCGATGTCCAACTCGACATGGTCTATAAACTGGTTCTCGGCATAAACGAGGAACAAACAGCCCGCTACCTATACTCCGAATGGGACGAAGCCTCCAACAGCATCCTCATCCGCAATGTCTACCACCCCATCTACCGGAACAAAGTACTCCAACTCACCGCCATCACCGCCGACGATTCTCAATCGCCCCTGAAACTCAACTATTCCTTAGAATACCCCAACCGCAAACGTCTCGGCATGACGATAACCATCCCCTCCGGTGTTGAGAAAGCTGTGGCCTTCATCCTCTCCGTCTACGACAAAGCAGATCCTACCCCCAAACAATACTCCTTCCAAAACATCGACCACGAATTCAGCAACGTCATCACCTATTGGGACGAGAAACTCGGACACATCCAAATTGAGACCCCCGACAAATCGTTCGACTACATGCTCAACCGCTGGTATCTCTACCAAGTCTACTCTGCACGACTCTTTGCCCGCGCGGGTTTCTATCAAGTAGGTGGAGCCACAGGCTATCGCGACCAGCTGCAAGACGTCATGAGCATCCTCTACAGCGACCCCGAATATGCCCGCCGACAGATTCTCGACCATGCTGCCCATCAGTTTGCCGAAGGCGACGTACTTCACTGGTGGCACGAAAACATGCATCTCGGTGCCCGTACAACCTTTAGCGACGACTACCTCTGGCTCATCTTTGTCACCTACCGGTACATCAGCGTCACAGGCGACGACAGCATCCTTACCGAGAAAGTACCGTTCTGCCAGTCCGACCAACTCAACCAAGGCGAGGCCGAACGCTGCATAACCTATGTACTGCCCGACGGACCCGACAACCCCAATTTCGAGTACGCCACCCTCTACGAACATCTCCGTCGCGCCATCAACCGCTCCATGAACCGCATCGGCTCTCACGGCCTGCCTCTCATGGGCTGCGGCGACTGGAACGACGGCATGAGTCACGTAGGCATCGATGGCAAAGGCGAGAGTGTCTGGGTAGCCTTCTTCCTTGCCGACCTGTTGCCTAAGATGGAACAAATCACCCAGCAGATGCCCGGTGCCGACCTCTCCTACTGCGAAGAGCTGTCGCAATTCCGCGCCCGCCTTGTCTCTGCCATCCAGAACAACGCTTGGGACGGCGCCTGGTTCCTCCGCGCCTACTTCGACAACGGCACCCCCATGGGCAGCCGCAACAATACCGAGTGCCAAATCGACCTCATCTCACAGGCCTGGAGCATCCTCACCGACATCGCCACTCCCGAACAATGCACATCCATCATGCGCGAAACCGACAACCGTCTTGTCAACCGCGAGCACGAAATCATCCAACTCCTCACACCTGCTTTCCAATCATCGCAACCTTCTCCCGGCTACATCATGAACTACCCTGTCGGTGTGCGCGAAAACGGAGGACAATACACCCACGGAGCCATGTGGTACATCATGGCCCAACTGAAAAAAGGACACTACGACATGGCCTACTTCCTCTACTCCCTCATCAACCCCATCCATCGCACACAATCCCTTGCCGATGTCCTCAAATATAAGGTTGAGCCCTACTGCATAGCCGCCGACATCTACAGCAACCCGCAACATCCCGGCCGTGGTGGATGGACTTGGTACACCGGTTCTGCCTCTTGGGCCTACAAGACTGGTATCGAGAACATCATCGGTATTCACAAACGTGGCAACAAACTCATCCTCGACCCACGTGTACCTTCCGAATGGCAAAACTTCACCATCCGCTACCGCCATGGAAGTTCCATGTATGTCATCTACTATGAACGCACCGCCGAAAGCCCTGCACCCTACTCCACCATCGACCTTGTCGACGACGGACAAACTCACGAAATACTCATCCACTAAACACAACGCCGACAAACATGGCAAGCAATCCCGACTTCGTCCAATACATAGCCGACCAATGTGCCGGTGCAGGACAAATCACCGTCCGCAAAATGTTCGGCGACTACGCCATCTACTGCAACGGCAAAATCTTCGGACTCATCAGCGACAATGGCTTTTATGTCAAGCCTACCGAAGCCGGACAAAAAATGTTGAAAACAGTGGCTTGGCGCCCTCCCTACGAGGGTGCCAAGCCCTATTTTTACATCGAAGAAGTCGATGACCGGGAATACCTCTCCACTCTTGTTAAGGTCACCTGTGCCGAACTGCCCGAACCCAAACCTAAAGCCTCCTCACGCCGACCGCGCTCATCCAAAGGCTCCCACCCATCCTCCGACCAATGAATCCAACAAGAAATTTCTTGCTGAAAACAATACTCATTAGTTTCCTTACTGTTTTCTGTCTCTCCTCCGTCCACTCTCAAACTGTGGCCGAAGCCGAATATCCGTTCAAACGCGACATACAAAAAGGCAAATTCGAAAAAGTCGAATCCAAAATCGAACGCCGCCTCCATCGCGACTCCAACAACATGGAGTGCCACTATGCCGCCTATTGGCTCTATAGCACCCCCGACTTTTCAGGACTCAACCTCGAGAAAGCCTATACCCACCTCCTCCGTGTCCGTACCCTCTTCAGCACCGCCGACCCCAACCTCCTCGACCGCTGGGCACGCGACAGCTACAGCGGAGCCCTTCTCGACCGCGACCTCCGGCGCATCTGTTCCCTTGCCATACAGCAGGCCCGGAGTCTCCACACCCTCGATGCCTACCAACATTTCCTTAACTATTTCTCCCATGCACTACCCGAACAACACGACAGCATCGTCAACTGCCGCGACTCACTCGAGTTCCGGCAAATCCGCGACATCGGCACTTTCGACATGCTGCAAGACTTCATCCTTAGACGACCACACTCCATGGTTCTCAACAATGCCGTCCGCCTGCGCGACAGCCTTGCCTTTCTCCAAGCCGACAGCAAACACACCACTCCCGCCTACGAACTCTTTCTCCAAACCTACCCCAACTCCCACCTCCTCGCCCGAGCCACCGACAGCATCCACCTCATCGAATACCGCCATGCACTCCACTACAATGCCGAACAATACTATCGCAGCTATGGACAACGCTATCCCGAAAGTCCTTACACACCCCGCTGCACCCATCTTGCCGACAGCCTTGAATACTGCCGCACCATCGACACCTCCCACTGGCAAAGCCTCATCCTTTATCTCGACTCCCACAACCGGCGCAGCCACTGGACCGACTCCGCCCTCCGCAACCTTGTCCATTTCGCCTTGCAACACCATCATATCCCTGCCGCCGAACAGGCTGCCGCCCGACTCCTACCCTCCGACACCCTGTTCCTTCCCATTGCCGATATGCTCCATCGCGCCTACCTCCACACCTCCATCCGCAACTTCCACCGCTTCTATCAACGCCATCCCAACCTCATGCCTCACTCCCAACGCCACCGCGACTCCCTCGCCCTCCAGCTCTATCAAAACTACCACTACCACATCATCGACAGTTGTATCCATGCCATAGCCCCCTGCCGCGAAGCCTTCCTCATGCTTCAACAGCTCCTCAAAGACGACATCGACCACCACCGCTGGCGGGCAGCCATAGCCACCGCTCTCCACTATGCCGACGACTTCGCCGACAACTACGACTATCTCTGCCTGCTATCCACCCTGCAAGCGTCTAATCAAAACCCGTCCAAAGCCACCCCCTTGGGGGCATCCGTCAACAGTGCCAAAGGCAACGAATATGCCCCCGTCATCAGTGCCGACGGCAACACCCTTTATTTCGCAGCCAAAGACCGACCCGACAATATTGGCGGCGAAGACATCTTTGTCACCCACCGCAAAGGCAGCAACTGGTCACCCGCCACCATCCTCATGGACCTCAGCCACACCTATGGCAACGAAGCCCCTGTCTCCGTCTCTCCCGATGGCACCACCCTTCTACTCTACCAGAGCGGACTCCTCTATCAAGCCGACCGCACCGCCGACGGGTGGCACACCCACCGTCTGCCCAACCATATCAATGGCAGCAACTGGCAAACCGATGCCACCCTTGCCGCAAATGGCCGACTCCTGCTCTGGGCTGCCAACGGCCGCACCGACCGCGAAGTTGACTCCTCCGTCAACATCTACGCCTCTCTCCTCGACTCCAACGGCCAATGGGGAGAACCCTTTGAGCTTGGCCCGGCCATCAACACCCCCTTCGACGAACGCTCCCCCTTCCTCCACCCCGACATGCACACCCTTTATTTCTGCTCCGAAAGCCATGGCTCCCTCGGACAGATGGACCTCTTCATGTCCACCCGCCTCAGCGACGACAGCTGGACCCACTGGTCACAACCCGTCAACATAGGCAAAGAATTCAACACCACCGACGACAACTGGGGCTACAAAATCTCCACCGACGGCACCCGAGCCTACTATGCCCGTGCCGACCGCTCCCAGGACATCTATAGTGCCACCCTCCCCAAGGCCATACGTCCCCAACCTGTAGCCATCCTCTCCGGCACCGTCACCGACCACAACCAACGACCAGTCTCCACCCTAATCCACTGGGAGGACCTTGCCACCGGCCAACCCCTCGGCCAGTGCCACACCGACCCCACCACAGGCCGCTACCTCATCCTCCTGCCCCTCGGCATCCACTACGGACTCTACATCCACGACAGCCTCTACTTCCCCACCTCATGGCACCTCAACCTCTCGTCAGGCAAAGACAGCACCAACGTCAACACCACACAGAACATCACAGTCCTCCCCTACACCCGACTGATTGACGAAGGCCAGACGGCAACCCTCAACAACGTCACCTTCGGACTCTCCAACTGGCAATTCGACCCCACCTCCCAATCCGAACTACGCCGCCTTGCCGCCATAGCCAAGCAGCGCAACCTGAACATCGAAATCCACAGTCATGTCGACGGCAACCCCGACGACCCAACCAACACCCAACTCACACAGCGACGTGCTGAAGAAATCCGCCAATACCTCATAGGGCTCGGCTGTCCTCCCGCCAAGGTGACCGCCAAAGGCCACGGCAGCGACCATCCCGTCACCCGCCGAGGCAGCCTCCACCACCTCAACCGCCGCATCGAAGTCCACCTAACCCCATAGGAACACGGGCAACCTGCCTAAAAAAGGAAATGCCTCCCTGTCCCATACCCAACCCGTCAAAGGCACATACAAAAAACCAAAACACAACAAGTCAAAGACCTCTCCTGACAACGGCAAAACCGCTGCTACACAAAGCGATAACCGCCCTCACGAATCACCCTCCACCCATCAAAAACCTTTGCAAAGATACAACCCCTTTTTCACGTCCAAACCCCAACCCGCCCAACACCACCCTATAACCGCCCCTAAACTCCCCATACAGCCCCTAATATTACAAATAGTTAGTGTCCGATATACGTGCTGAAAGCACGCAATCTTATTAACCCCACACGAAGCGAAGTGCCGTGTGGGGTGGGGACTGACACTCTTATTCTGCGTACCGGAGGCAAGCTACCTTGTTGATTGATATGATATAGCGTATCTACGACACACATAGGGATGGTCTCTGTTCCCCCACACTGCACACCTATGTGTTTAGTGTGGGGTTGATAGAATAGCGTGCCTTCGGCACACTCAAGCCCTTGTCAAATAAATACATACCATATAATATTTAGTAAGAATACCATGGCAAGAAAGACATCGTACAAATAAAGAAAAAGTCCCATACCCACCATCATTGGTGCGGGTATCACAGAACAGTGGCATTTCACCCACCTCAAAGCCCTCCGGAGCTATCGCGTAAAGATTCGTCCCTATTCTTCGGCACCGAGACCGCATGATTGGACAAAAAGATTGAAGATGTATTGCAGGACGAAGGCACTGCCATCTATGTCTTCGATGCCGATGTGTCAACATGGTATGAGACAGAATGCAACAAGTTTGCTGCATTGCGCAAAAAATACGAGCGGAATACCGCTGTCCTTCTTTGCGACTCCATGCCGTTTACAATCATCTCCAATATCACAGAAGTGTGACCTTATTGGCACTCATTTGAACTGACGAACTATGCTGCTAGACTTTATCACATAACGACTTTTATATTTGGGACAATAAAGTTTGTCTTCTCTCAATCTTATCTCAAAGATTACTCTTTCTCCTTCGTGGCGTGTTCTTGTGTGCATTCCAACTCGCAGCTTCCGCGGCAATGATACATGAATCCAGTTTCTATTCCGTACTTTTTTAGCATTTTCTATGCGAAATGCCAACTTTCTCTCCTGACCATTTGTCGGATGAACGATATCTAAGATATGGGTTGTTACATTATTCCTCCACCAACAATTGCCTTATCAACCAGGACCTCAAATGTATTCCATTTTGATCGATCAATATTAGCCGTGCTTACATACATCTGAATAGAATGCTCTCCCTGTAAAATATCACGTGTTATTTGCGATGTTTGAGTTATTAGGCAGCCCTCATAAACTTTAACCACAAATGACACCGTTTTTGAAGTTGGTGCAACATATGAAAATGTTAGTCGCCCTGAATTATAATCAAAATCAGTTTTTGTTATAAAAAAGGGTCTTTTCGGCAATAGTGGTAACTTAACTTTATTTTTCTCTTCTTCAAGTTCCAACTCTTTCTGTTGATAATTATATTGAAGGGTGTCTATCTCTTCTATCTTTTGACATAACTGATTGTAGAAATGGTCACACCGCTGTTCAAGATTATCGTTGTCCGACTGTAGTTTGTCATTGTCTTGCTGAATGCGATAGAGTTCCCCTTTAGTTTGTATCAAATTGCCATTAGTTTTCGACAGATTATCTTTTAAATCACGGTTAATACTAAAGAATATTACTGCACCAAGTATTATCACAAAAAGTAATAATGCAACAAGAGCATATTGTTTCTGTTTTCTATTGAGTTCTGCAATTTGTGTTGTAAGTTCAACAATAGTTCTTTTTTGTGAAGATATTATTTGTGATGCACTTGTGACCCGCTCTATATCAACTCTTTTTTTTGAAATAATGACATTACTATAGGTTTGTAAGGCGGAAACAATCGCATCATCATTTGGAGATATGTATCCTGTTTCAGGGTCAATATCTCCTTCAAGAGATAACTTCATTTCTGCCTTGTTTGAAACGGAATAGTCGGGTGGTGGCAATGGAATATATTCTAACGAAGTAACAGATTGTTTGAGCCCCGTAGCATTTTCTTCCAAAGCAATCATTTCGTCCGACAAAAGTCCAGTGTTATAAGTTGTCGTACCATCATCCAAAAACCGTAGTGCTGAACCATCTTCAATAAGCGAACTAAAAGCGTCATCGAAAGTCTGGAACAAATCCCTATTATTGGTAAATATTGCATCTGTCGCAATACAAATACCTATCGGCTTACCACTGTCAAGGTGACGCACATAGCCATAGTATAGTAAATCTCCTTGACGATGGGCAATTATTTGAACTTTTAGTTTCCCTTTTTTGAGAAACTCTTCAAAAAAATTATGGGTAAAATCAGTGGGATACTGTGTGTACCCCACTGAAGATTGTCCGAAATAGTAGATTTGAATAGTCATGGTGTTTCTTATTCAAAATGGATTATTCGTTTATCTAAATCAACGCGATATGAACGTTTTGCAAATTGGTCTATTACCGTGTTTCCTATAAGAATATCAGCCTCAAAATTGTCTTGGATAACTGCAGAGACTCTGACTGTATGCTGTTCACCCTTAGTGTCAGTCATTGATAATTGTAGTTCAACAACATCATTTATATTAAATTGTCCATTTGCGTTTTTTGTGACGGATTGCCCTGCAATATCCTTATCAGAAAGAGCATCCTGCTTAACCATTGATAAGACTTCGGCAAGGGAGATAGACACACCAGAACAGCCTGTGTCGAAGATAGCCTTTGCTCCCGCACTGTTATTAAGTACAATATGTAGCATTTTCACACCATTTTCCTCCTCATAAGGAATATCAAACCCTTTTGTTTTTTCTGTTGTAACTGTTTTATTTTTTCCATTTCTATCGGAATAAGGGTCGTAATGCTCTTTTCTTCCACAGGCAGAGAAGAGTATCAATACAATAACAGTTAATATATATATATTTCATTATTTTACGGCTTTTAGTTGAATCTTGTTGGTCTGATTATCCCAATTGTCTGTCCGGTAAGTAACTGTTATATTTGACTTTTGAAGATTGGCAGGTTCAATAATTCTTAGAGTTACTTCCTGCTTATTTCGGTCGCCTACAATTTGGGCACCTGATGCACGCCATGTGTGACCTTGAAGGTGTTTGCTTGCCCGTATTATTGTTTCAGTTCCAATTCGTACAGGAGTTTGCTCTCCTTTATATGGTTTATTATTAATGGTAAAATCACATTTCTCTGTAGGTTTAGCTTCGTTTGTGGTTTCAGCAATGACAGGTTTTAATTTGATAATTGAATCCTTAAGCTTTAATGTCTCAATATTCATCAAATTAATTTGTTGTCTATAATCTTGGATTTGAGTTTCGTAGTCTGCGACCACTTCGGTATTGTCTCCTGATGCTATATTTTTTTTTAGTTCAGACATCCATTGATAACAGAAAAATCCGAGCATACAGAGAAGTATCAGGTTAAGTAAAGGGATAAAGCGACTCATCCTCAACCACAAGCGCTCACTCTTTGCAGTTTCGGTACGTATGCTTCTAAACTTTTTTAATAATTCAGTGAGAGGTTCATAAAGTTTTCCAGAAAGGAATTCTAAGCTTTTGCGTTGATCTAAGGAGTCTTTCGAAAGTCTCTCATTCTCACTTTTTAAGCGTTCTACTTGATTTTTTATAGTGTTTAGTTCTGATTGTTTTAGTGATAGTTGTTGCTTCACAGCATCCCTTTCTTCTTTAAGAGAAGGTATTTGGTTTGCTTTAGCCTCAAGTTCTTTGTATGCAACCAACAAGTTGGAATAGTCCATGTATTGTTGCTTCATAGTTTTATAATCGGGAGAAATCCAAACATGAGAACCAGTTACAATTGATTGCATTACAGTGCGAGCATCACAGTCATCAGTATTAATATAGCTAATACCTGAAGGTTTTCCAACATTTGATAGAGGTTCGCAGATAGGAGAAAAGTCATTTTTGACAAATTCAATAATCTGTTTTTCTATGTTATGTATCTCACTCTCACGTTCCTCAAACGAATTAATTTGGTATGTCCTATCAGGTCCAAACAGGTTCCATTGTTTTATTACCACCGTCAAAAAAGCTCCACGAAGCAGTTCTTCAAACATTTTTGAAAGACTTGGGCATATCATGCTTTCCAACACTATGGTCATTGCAAAATAACTGCCTCGGTTGCTTGTGTCTTTCACATCAGAACGATAGTAGGTGTAATGGCTATACGCCCGACCCTTCCATGTCTGTGCTGCCACCATCAAAACCTCTTTTGGCATATCTTTAGGTCGGGTGTCAAGCATTTTAAATACATCATCTGCAATCTTCTCACCAAAACCATCAAAGCAGTCGGCGGATTTCCCATTTTTATTGGGCTTCCCATGTATAAAAAAGGCGATTTTCATTTTTTGTGGATTTAGAATTTACGCATAATTTCTTTCCATAACTTCTCTGGATAATTGTTGCTCGCAGGAGTGTATGATTGGAACTCGTTGCCCAAATCATCGAATTGTGTAGAATATAATCCAGTGCAGAATGTCATAAATTCAAAATTCTCGATGTGGAAAAATCCCCCGAGTATAGGTTTCTTTAAAGAATTAAAAACCCGCCCATAATATTGCCGTGCATCTTTCAATGCACCGCTGGGATTATGACACTCATTATTGTCTCCAAAAGGCGTACGGTCAATCTTGTTGTAGAGCAATACCACGCGGTCGCGGCGTTTGTTTATAAGAGGATAAATTGAATCTGTAAGACGGGCTGCATACTCACCTCTCATTCTTGGGTCATTGCGCAGTGAATATGATGAATCAAGGTCTAACAGGAAGACGAAAACCTTTTTATTAGAAGAGCCAATGATTTCATTAAGATATGCAGGCATCTGTTTACGAGGGTTTTCGGGATCGAAATAATGGCCGCCTGGAGCTTCTAATAGTTGGGCAATTTTGTTACCATCTTTGTCACGAACAGAAACTAACAGGAAGTCTGCTGTGCCGTCTAATGCCACGTCGGTATGGAACTTCTTGTTAAATTCTAAGCACGACTGTTTGTAGCCAGTAGTGGCAAGAAATGTCTCATCTGTTTCTATACGATAACCTTCGGAGAATAGCCATTGAGCTAATCGTACTAATATCATGCTCTTCCCACTGGCGGCAGGACCCACAAACACGACGATAGGTGATTCAGTATCTTGTACATGAGGTGCAACAAACCCATAGTTATTGTTGATTACTGATGATGGTGACGAGGTGAGAATATTTGAATCAATTGGATGCTGCTGAACGGATTCATCAATCGATGAGACTCCTTCAGTTTTGGGTTCTGTGCTGGATTTTTCGTCAGCATTTTCAACAGGGTCTTGGAAATATTTAGACATAACTATCTTATTTAATGAATAATGTTGTTATTTTCTAGCAAGATAAAATAAAAGGAATGATACAATATCAATGATTAGAGCAATGAGCAGCCATTGCAGAATTTTCATATATGATGGTAAGTACCCATGTAGTATATCACTCCACGTTGTTAATGTTTCAAACATTCGCTCTGATGGATATACGTTGAACTTCATCATTTTGTATATTGTATCACCTTCAATATTTTCGATTGCTTTTGTAGCTATTCGTGTTGGGAGATACCCGTCGGGCATCTTTTGAACGACTGATGCCTGTTGAACCATATAATATTTGTAATAAGCATCTACCGAATTATCCTTTTGTACACGAGGTAAATGCTCATGTTCTAGATAATTAATTGTGTCAATTAAGTCGTTCCATTGTTCGTTGTCCACAATTCTTTTGGAATAGTATCTGTCAATAGCAGCTAATTTCTTGGTTAGGGCAGTCTGTATGCGTCCATCATATTTGGCTTGGAGTTGAGGAAACCGGGCTCGAGAGGTAATGCCTCTGTCTCCAATGTCTCTCATATCATCAAATATGGTATAGTCATTCATTCCGTCATGATATAGGCCTGTGTCTTGCATAAAAGAACTTTCAATTGCATTAAGTATATTGATGCAAGCATCACCGAATCCCAGATGGTTCGCCATAGTATTGTTAAGTTCACGCACAAAGGCATCAGTGGAATTCTTAGCCTGAGCAATTTGAATTGTCTTTGCTTTATCCCGTTCTTCTTCAATTTTGCGATTAGCATCGGTTGTGATGGTAGTGAGATAGTCCTTACATGATGCAAGTTCCTTGTTTAGTACTCCGTAACCATGTTTATCCACAAAGAAGTAATGCACATTTGTGGTAAAACTCACGCCCCAAAAAAGAAGAAATCCCAATAGGGTCAGAAGAAACTTGCTCTTTGATGTTGGGCGTTGGATTTGTCGGATAAATTCCGTAAGGCAATAACCAGCCAATATGGCAATAATAAAGACCATAATATAGACTATCCAAAAATTGGTACCTTGCATTAGGTTTAAGGATAACGAGGTTGCCGTAAAATATGCACTAAAGGCTGCAAAAATGGCATAACCGACAATAAGAGATACTTTTGTAATAACTTTGGTTCTCATATATTATTATATTTTATTTATTTCACTACAAAGCATAATAAAAGCGCGGGTCTAAACGATTCTGCTTATCCCGTCCTTAAGGCCTTCGCATTGCCTACCAACTGGAGATAAGCAATGTCAAAGCCCACGCTGTAATGAAATACATTAGAAGAACTAAGTATTACATACCCATGGACGTTAGTCATCGCGTTATCGTGCAGTTGGTTTATTGAAGTTGCGAAGTTCAAAGGACCGCAGATATACGTTACACTCAACGTCTTCCCAATATGTCTGTCGCACGTCATAGCCTAAAGAGACTCTAACGTTTGACGCTGCAAAAATACAAATAAAAAACGAATTAACAGAAATTGGTAATAGAAAAAAAAATATATATTTACAAAATCACCAAGTTTATATATATATATCAGTATGTTAATAGATTATTCTTCGGCATCACTTTTTGACCTATTCACTATCATTTTACGTTTTTTTTTTATTTAATTTATAATTCAATGTGTACTTTTGAAACAAAACATGATACCTAAAATAATTAAAACACATGGGATTATCATCCTAATGTACGAACTCCATCCTATCTCAACAAAAGGATCCTTTTATGATAAATCCGACTTCTAATATTATTTGCGCTGGCTCCGCCAGCAGGTAGCACACCCCAGCCCCTCTGATAGAGGAGACTGTTGACGTTGGGCTTTCTTCATTCCCTCTCCTACGGAGAGGGGGGTTGGTGCGGAGGGGGGCTGGTTTTTCTGTTTGTCCGCTCGTTCGGCGTTAGTTCTCCCATATTTCTCCCATATTTCTCCCATCTGGGATGGGAGAAATATGGGAGAACTGAGGGTTATGATAGGGTGAACGAGCGAAGGTGCCCTGCCGTTGCTCGGACGGGAGGGGGTCTTGGGAATAATGATTTGCCGGGGGAATTACCGCTGGTGGGACTCCCTTAGGAGGAGGTTGTGGATGTGGGCTACTTGGCGGGCGCGGGGATTGCCTTCGTAGTTGAGGATGACGTAGTCGGCACGGAGCATCTTGTCTTCGGCGGAGAGTTGGTTGGCGATGCGGGCCTGGAGCTGGGCACGGGTGGCATGGTCGCGTTGCTCGAGCCGCCGCAGGCGTTCTTCGAGTTCGACATAGACACAGACGACTTTGTCGACTAATCGGTCGAAGCCGTATTCGTAGACGATGGCGCTCTCGAACAGGAGGTAGGGGGCTGCGGGGTGCTGAGAGGCGAAGAGGAGGAAGTCGTTCCACACCCGCGGATGGATGAGGGCATTGAGGCGTTGCAGGGCTTCGGGGTCGGCGAAGACGATGCGGGCTATGGCCTGCTTGTCGACGGTGCCATCGGGACGGAAAACGTCGTTGCCGAAGAGGGCGCGGATTTGCTGCAGGAAGTCAGGGTCGCTGTAATAGGCTCCCGCCACTTGGTCGGCCACAAAACAGGGGACACCGAGTTTAAGGAACTCGTGAAGTACGGTGGTTTTGCCGCACCCGATGCCGCCGGTGAGGGCTACGAGCAGGGGTCTGCCTGTAGGGTTCATGGAGGGGTTAGTTTTTGATGATTACGTATTGCAGCGAGGAGGGCGAGACGGCTTTGACACGGGTGTTGTCGGGGAAACGGGTGATGCGCACGGGGAGTTCACCGCTCTTGTCGTCGGAGTTGTAGGTGACTTCCGCCTCGACTTGTCCGGTGGTGAGGAGGTCGTAGCTGTTGACGGGTACCCAGAGGGTTACGTTTACTCTTTCGGGTATGACACGGAGTTTGACACGGCTGTCGGGGCTTTGGGGGGTGACATTTACCATTATGGTTTTCTCGACATACTGCTCGACGGGGAGGAAGATGCGGATGCTGTCGGTGGTGGAGTGTACGTTGCTATACTCGCGCCACACTGGTTCGAGGGCAAGGGTATGCCAGCCGCTGTCGCGGATGCCGTTGAGTTCGGATGGTTTGGTGACGATTTCGGTGATTTTATCCATTTTTTCGGGGTCGCCGAAGAGCCAGACGGTGTCGGGTTCGATGACGGGGGTGCCGGAGAGCCCCCGCTGGTCGGAGAAGTGGAAGGTGACATCGTGCAGGCGCGGGACATAGGCTTTGCGCACACGGCTGGTGAGGGTAAGGTGCAGGCTTTCGGCTGGTGAGGAGATGCCATGGGTGCCGACAAATCCCATCTGTTTGACCACATCGCCGAGCAACACGCTGTTCACTTTTATGACGGTGTCGGAGGAGGTGTGTATCACATAGGGTGTCCGCTGCACAATGTAGTGCCGCGCAATGGCTTGGAAGCAGTTGGAGTTGACGACTACGGGCAGGACGGTGTCGGCACTGGTGGCCACATAGCTCGAGGCGTCGTACCCACTCCATTGCAGGGGCACGTCGAGGGGGTAGTCGTCGTGTTCGGACATGGTGGCCATGAGCCAGACAATAGCCGTGATGATGAGTATTATCCAGAACGACTTGTGGCGGAACATGGGTGCAGGGGTTTGGAAATTATGAATTTTGAATTATGAAGAGAGGGAAAATGATAAACGATGGCTATCGCTTACCCACGCAATGCTCATAACTCAATATTTCACAACCGTCGGCGGTCGGCTCACTTTTTGTCAGCGGGCTGCTCGGGGATGGGCTGTACCATGGATTTCTCCACAGTGACGACAACACCGTTGGAGATTTCGACGTCGATGGTATGTTCGGCCACTTCGTGGACTTTGCCATAGATGCCGCCGCTGAAGCTGACACGGTCGCCTTTCTTAAGGCTTTCGCGGAAGAGTTTTTCCTTCTTGGCTTGTTTCTGTTGCGGACGGATCATGAGCAGCCACATGATGACAACGATGAGGATGAGCCAAATCAACATGCTGCCGCCTGCTCCACCTTGGGCTTGAAGTAATACTAAGAGTGTGTTCATTTGCATTAAGAATTAAGAGTTTGTGATAATAAATTTAAATTACTGATTTAATAAGATACCTGTGCGGTAATTTTAAGGATGTTGCGACTGGGCTGGGCGTTGGAGTTTACGGTGACCTCCTGGTATTGCTGCCCTGTCTTGCCCTGCGAGTTGAAGGAGACGGTGACGTAGCCGTCTTTGCCCGGGGCGATACGTCCGCGCGGGTAGTCGGCCACTGTGCAGCCGCAGGTGGCGGAGCAACCACTGATGACGAGGTCGGCAGAGCCGGTGTTGCGGAAATGGAAACTGTAGGAGATGCTTTCGCCTTGGGTGATGCGGCCAAAGTCGTGCATGTCGCAGTCGAAGGTGATGGCGGGAATGGAGGCAGACTGGTCGTAGCCTGTGGCACTGTTGGGGTTGTTGATGATGTCGACATCGATGTCGCTTGAAGTAGATTGCCCGCCGCACGAGGCGAGACACAGGAGCAGGAGCAGGAAGATGGGGGTGAACAGTGTTTTCCTCATTTATTGCCCTCCTCTAACATTGTGGGGTCGATGAGGCCGCGGCCTGATTTGTTGATGCGACCGGCGGAACGCAACTCGATGATGAATTTGTCGAGGATGCCGTTGATGAAGAGTTTGCTGCGCTCGGTGCTGAATTCTTTGGAGAGCTCGATATATTCGTCGACGGTGACGCGCTCGGGGATGGAGGGGAACTCGGTGAGTTCGGCGACAGCCATGTTGAGCAGCAGGACATCCATGCCGGCGATGCGCTCAAACTCCCAGCCGCGGAGATGGCGTCGAATCATTTCCTCCACTTCGTTGCCGCGCCGCAGGGTGACCAGGAGCAGTTGACGTGCGAATTCGAAGGCTTCGACATCCTTCTCAAAACGGTCGTCGTGCATGAGGGGGATGACGGTGGCCTCGTCGAGGGTTTCGTCGAGGGTTTTCATCATCATGAAGTTGTACTGGGCTATCTGGTCGAAGTCGTCCTCCCACATGAGACTCTGGGGGCAGATAAGTTCGCGGAGCATCTCATGGTTCATCAAGAATTTGAAGAGCTTGAGGATGAATTGCTGGTCGGCCTCGAAAGTCTGCTCGGTGGCAAGATACTCGGCATAATCGGGGAGTTTGACGAAATTGACATAAGCCTGACGGAAAACCTCGTCGTACTCTACCCCACCCCAGTTGACATTGGCATCCTTGCAGTGCTGCCGATAGTCGTAGTTTTGCGCCAACTTTTGGATGAAGAGGTTGTTGGGGAGTCGGCGGTTGGGGTTGAGCTCGGCCTCGGTGGGGAGGTATTTGTGCTGTGCCTCGTTAATCATGGAGTCGGCCACTTCGACGAAATGGACCATGGAGGAGAGCTGGATGGTTCCCAAGTCGTTGAAGCGTGAGATACAATGTTTGAAATTGTTTTCGGCAACGGCAAGGTCTACGGGGTCGGCATGGACGGCATAGACAATCTGGAGCACTTTGGAACGGAGGAAATGACGGCTTAACATCTTATACGGAAAATTTGATATTGTTCACTAATGGGCAATTCACAATGGAGGGATTGCGTTAGACTACGATATTGATAATCTTGTTGGGTACAAACACAATGCGTTTGGGTTCTTTGCCATCGAGCCACTTCTGACCACGGCCGTCGGCCTTGACGGCGGCGATGGCCTCCTGCTGGGAGATGCCCATGGGGAGGTCGAGGGTGAAACGCATCTTGCCGTTGAAGGAGACCGGATAGGTGAAGCTGTCTTCAACAAGCATCTTCTCGTCGTACTCGGGCCAGGAGGCCTGGCAGACGGAGGTGTCGTGGCCAAGCTGGTGGTAGACCTCTTCGGCAATGTGGGGGGCAAAGGGTGCCAGGAGTATGGACAGGCAGTCGACCACCTGACTGGAGACCGTTCCTTTGGCAAGGAGGTCGTTGACGCAAATCATGAAGGTACTGACGGAGGTATTGCACGAGAAACGCTCGATGTCG
>JAEEGL015171811.1_pt1 | contig 31310 bp, 28 predicted proteins | sample 9134231 | NCBI WGS metagenome assembly JAEEGL01 (sample SAMN16246548, study PRJNA631951) | gut metagenome | biome: gut microbiome; feature: rumen; material: fiber-attached | host: Bos | place: Iran: Karaj | collected 2018-10
ATGCCGTCCTTGATGGCTTCCATCATCTTGCCCAGGTGAACGTACTCATAGCCGCAGACCTCATTATTCTCATCGAGATACTGCTTGGTAATGTAACCCTCGGTGAGTTCCAAATAACGAGTGCCCTTGGCAACGGTGCCATAGAGCGTACCCGTCTGTGAGCGCAGGCCCTTGCCCAGATCCTCCAGACCGGCACCGATGGCCAGACCGCCTTCGGAGAAGGCGCTCTGCGTGCGTCCATAGACAATTTGCAGGAACAACTCGCGCATGGCCGTGTTGATGGCGTCGCACACCAGGTCCGTGTTCAGCGCTTCCAAGATGGTCTTGCCCGGCAGGATCTCGCTGGCCATGGCTGCAGAATGCGTCATGCCCGTGCAACCGATGGTTTCCACCAGAGCCTCCTGGATGATGCCATCCTTCACGTTGAGGCTCAGTTTACAAGCTCCCTGCTGAGGGGCGCACCAGCCAATACCGTGGGTGTAACCCGAGATGTCTTTGATTTCCTTTGCCTGAATCCATTTGCCCTCTTCGGGAATGGGTGCAGGTCCATGATAAGCGCCTTTGCAAACGCTACACATGTTCTTCACTTCTGTTGAATAAATCATATAGTTAGTTGATTAAAAAATGTGTATAACATACATCATTGGGTCGCAAATTTAGCATGATAATCCGAATCCGCCAAAGTATTCTTTCATTATTTAAGAACAATTAACAGGTCTGCGTTGGTTCTGCCGCTGAGAATGGCTGGTTGCTCAGAAGCGGAAATCCAGCTGAGCATCGAAAAAGTGATAGTTGTGCCTGTCGGGATTCGCGATGGAGCGGTCGTTGACACGGGCGTATTCCAAGTTAAGCTGCAGGTCCTTGGTGAAGAAGCAGTTCAGGCCCACCTCATACATCGTCTTGGAGTGGCCCCAAGCCTTGTTGTCACGGTAGGTCTGGTAGCGAGCCTTGGCGTGCAGCTTTCCACGGATGACGGGCACGATACCGAAGGCGTACCAGCCGTCGGCCTTGTCACCCTTCACATAGTCAATGACATTGCTTCCCACCCGCTCAGCGCCATAGCCTTGGCTGTGCACGTACTCGGCACGGAAGGTGTATTCGTCCCTGTTGTATTCCACGGAAACGGCATAGCGGTTCTTTGCCACGTTCACCGTCTGACCCGTCACGGGATCCGTCATGCCACCACGACTGCCCGTCCATCCGGAAGCACCGATGCGCACACCTGCAAGGGGCATCACCCACAGACTGCCGATGAAGTCCTTGCCCTCGTTCTTGTCCTTCAGATTCACGCCCTCGCCGTTATAGATGCCAACCTGGTAGTGGAGCAGACAACGTCCGCCAGCCAGTTGCAGCACGTCGCCCTGTACCTGCAGGCCGATGTCACGGCCACCACTGGACTTCTCGCCCGTGCGGTCACCGAGGCCCGACAGTGCGTTGATGACGTGGGCATAGGCATACCATCCCTGCGTGATGGGGTGCGTGAGGTTCTCGAAGGTAAAGGCCCGTTTGAACTGCCCCACACGCACACGCACAGACTGATATCTCGCCCACTCGGCATAGAGGTCAATGAGCTGCACGGTGGGTTCGCCTGCACCACGGGCGTTGGTGCCCTGCAGTTGCACACGCCAGTCGAAATCGCCGTTCCTGCCGTCTAAGATGCCACGCATCAGTCGCAGGTTGAACTCGTTGTGCCGACCCTCGTACCTGTCCTCGGCCTGATACTGTAACATACCGTAGCCGCTGAACTTCAACTTCTCATACCACTTGGCGGAAGCTCCCTGACCACACACTGGCAAGGACATCATTGCCAACACAAATGCGAACCATATCTTTTTCATCCAATACTTATTTAACTTTCTGAAGTTGATAACAATTTACTATTTGCGGATTTACAATTTATGTGCAATTTTATATCATTTAGCCATTTAGCAGAGTGAAAACTACAAATCAATCCCATCATAAATAAATCGTAAATCTTGAATCGCTAAATCGCTAATAAATTGTAGATTGCAAAATCGTAAATAAACAACCGATACTTGAATACATATATTTCATTCGTGGTTGGTTGAAACGGGCGATAGTTGTTCCCGGCGACAAAAGTACAAAAAAATTGAACATCGGCAGCCAAAAGCCGAAAGTTTTTTTGCAAACCCACGTCTATTTGCAGAAAATGCCCTACCTTTGCAGGCACATTCCATTGCATGTAACCCCTAAACTATCATGACGACGAGACCCATCACCGACCAAGAACTGGACGCACGTGTGGCACGTGCTGTGGACAACTTCATGGCAGGCTATGGCTGCTGCCAGAGCGTGCTCGCAGCCTTTGCAGACCTCTACGGTCTGGACGAGACCTTGGCCAAGCGCATAGCAGCCGGATTCGGAGGAGGCGTGGGACGCTTGCGCATGATGTGCGGAGCCGTCTCCGCCATCGTCATGGCCGTGGGATTGGACTGCGGACAGACACAAGGCAGCGACCGCGCAGGCAAGTCCGCCTGTTACAAGGTCGTCCAGCAACTACTGGAACGATCCCGACACGAAAACGGAAGCCTCATCTGTGCCGAAATCCTCGGGCTGCAAGGACACCCCAAAGCACTCTGTACCTACGAAGCCTCGCCACGCACAGAGGAGTACTACAGGACACGACCCTGTGCCGCTAAGGTGGAGAGCGCAGCACGCATCTTTGCAGACTATCTGAAACAGGAACAACAGGACCAAGGGCAGACACAACACTGAAACAGCAACCACACATGTGCCGCGGTCACCGCAACCTTGAAGCCGCACATGACATGCTCCTTCATGCTGTCCGCGATGGCGGTGGTGACTTTCACTGGAAATGTAGATTGTCCGTTTTTTTGGAGTCCGGGGACGCACGAAATGACGCATATTTCTTTTGTTTCATTTGTAAATGTTTAGTTCACCACCGGAAGCCCTCACGCGCCCCAGCAAAACGGGGAATTACAGATTTGTAATATAGGAGGGATTGTTATTATCCATTGAGGTAATGGTAATAGTCGGCGGCATCGCGGAAGACGTAGTCCAGCCTCTCCGTGAAGAGATGGGTTGATCTGCGCTCGATGAATCCGTTTGTTTGGACCTATTTATGGGGAGAACTGCGTTAAACTTGCTGTTTCGCATGGTTGTCCGTGCGTTTTTTTATATCTTTGCCGGCAAAATCTTGCAATGCGAACAACCTTTTTTGATACCCACATGATACGCTTAACACTCAGCGGTCTATGCGCGCTACTGATGCTCTACCCTACCCCTTCTTGGGCACAGGAGGCTCCCGCTCCGGTGCCTCCTTTGCCCACGCCGCAACAGGTGGCGTGGCAACAGATGGAGACCTACGCCTTCATCCACTTTGGGCCTAATACATTTCAGGACCGCGAGTGGGGCTACGGTGATGCTCCTCCGTCCTGCTTCAACCCGTCTCGCCTGGACTGCGAACAGTGGGCACAGACGGTGAAGGCCGCCGGAATGAAAGGTATTATCCTGACTGCCAAGCACCACGATGGTTTCTGTCTCTGGCCGACACGCTACACGGATTACTGCGTGCGCAACGCGCCTTGGCGCGACGGCAAAGGCGACGTGGTGAGTGAGCTGGCGGTAGCCTGCAGGAAATACGGGCTGAAGCTCGGACTCTATCTTTCACCGTGGGATCGCCATCAGGCGTGTTACGGCACACCGCTCTATGTAGCCTACTATCATGCCCAACTGCGCGAACTGCTGACACAGTACGGGCCGCTCTTTGAGGTGTGGTTTGACGGCGCAAACGGTGGCGACGGCTATTATGGCGGGGCACGGGAAGAGCGCAAGATTGACCGCCGCCACTACTATGATTTTCCGCGCATCAACAGCCTCGTAGGCGAGCTGCAGCCACAGGCCATCATCTTCAGCGACGGAGGACCCGGCTGCCGATGGGTGGGCAACGAGGGCGGCTATGCCTTCGACACCAACTGGTCGCTGCTGCGCATCCATAACGTTTATCCCGGCTATCCGCATAACGAAGAACTGCAGACGGGGCATGCCGATGGCGACGCATGGGTGCCATCGGAGTGCGACACCAGCATCCGCCCCGGCTGGTTCTACCACGAGAACGAAGACGACAACGTGAAGACGGCGGACGAACTCACCGACCTGTACTACCGCAGCGTAGGACACAACGCAACGCTACTGCTCAACTTCCCCGTGAACCGCGACGGGCTCATCCATCCTACCGACTCAGCACACGCCGTGCAGATGCACCGCCGCATACAGGCCGAGCTGAAGAATAACCTGCTCCTGCGCGCCGGCATCAAGGCCACCAACGAGCGCGGACAGGCCTTCTCCGTGAAGAATCTGACGGATGGCAACTATGACACCTACTGGGCCACGGACGACAGCGTGACAGCAGCCACCCTCACCTTCACACTACGCGGCACACAACCCGTGAACCGATTCATGCTGCAAGAGTACATCCCGCTGGGGCAGCGCGTACGCGCCTTCAAAGTAGAGTATCTCGACGGCGGCCAATGGCGGCCGCTGGATGTCAACGAGCAGACCACCACCATCGGCTACAAACGCCTGCTGCGCTTCCCGACAGTGAGAACCCGCCAACTGCGTGTCCGCTTCACTGACAGCCGCGGCCCCCTCTGCCTCAATGCCGCCGCGGCCTATTATGCCTCACCTTATAAATAAAGCATTCCTATTCTGCAAGAGAACAAGCATGCAAGACAACTGTTCTGTCGGAAGATATTCTTTTTTTGCGAGCAAAAAACAGAACGTGCGACAACATGTGATACATCAGTATTAAAGTTCTCCTGCACCATAGGATCATCCTTCTGTCCATTCACCCCTATCATCCTCATTTTTCATGACACGCTACACACAGGATGCCGGGCAAGGGGAACAGGGACGCTGGTTCGGCGGCGGATTCTTTGAGATGACATCGCAATGGATGTTATGGCACGTCAACCCCTACTGGGTACGCGATGAGCTCTACCATTGGGATGCATATCGGCGCACACAACACAAGGCTTTCCTCAACTGGGAGAACGTTTACCACTCGCCTTACGTGCTCGAGTGGTGGTCGCAGAACCACGGCCTGGACATCATCGGCGATATATACAAAACCGCGAGCAACCCCGAAGACGCGGCCGATGCTTTCATTCGCCTGACAAATATGAGTGCGGAGCAGTTCAATGATGACCTCTTCGAAGCCAACCGGCACACCGTCTTCCTCGACTTCAAACATGCCTTTGCCCAGACACGACCCTATGCCGGCAACTGGCCGCAGCTCGATGCCGCCGGTGCACCCGAGGCTGGAGGTTTTGACGTCCGCCGGATGCCCACTCCACGACGCGGCGAGCGCATCGATGTGGTATTTCAAGGCAAGGCCGAAGGCGACGATACCAGCTGCGCTATGGCTTCGTGGCCATGCTGCAAGATGGTACATGCCGTTACAGCCCAATATATAATAAGGTTCGGGCACGCGTGCGCTACAAAGCCCCCAAGGACCAGGACGTGCGCGAGCTCTACCTCGTAGTCATGGGAGCACCCTCGCAACGCTACGCGCCGCAAAAATGGCAACAGGGGCGGCATCGCGGCACAAAAGAAGCGCCGCAAACCTTCCCCTATGAAATAAAGTTGAAAGTTAAAAATTGAGTCACCCACTTTGGGGGACGAATGGGAAGGGCGAGAAAGTGAAAAGAGATATCTATGAGTCCACTTGAAAAAGTCCAGAAAGGATTGCAAGTTACCAAATTCAGAACAATATTCTGATTGATAATCGATAAATTACAACAACCTGAACGGGGAAAGCAAAAGAAAGACTATTTCAAGTGGACTCAAGTATGAAATCGCCAAGTACAATGTTCGACACTGGCAATACAAGTGCAATCACCGTCTTCTTCTGTCCAAAAAGCATACGTTCGATTAAGGCATCCACATTGTTCATGTGCTGACGTTTTGTCTCTCAGGGGTACTTTTTCTATTATTATTCTGAATTTTGCATTCAGATCTTCCTTTTTGTATTCGTTGTAAGAACATAAAACGAGGTTGTGTCGCCATTTGACACAACCTCCATTCTTTTTGTCGGAAAGAGGCGACTCGAACGCCCGACCCCTACGTCCCGAACGTAGTGCGCTACCAACTGCGCTACTTTCCGATCGCCATACAAGAAACTCGCTCTTACAATGACATGAAGGGCTAATTCCTCGTTTCAGCGGCTGCAAAGGTACATCTTTTTTAATATATAGCGAAGGGAAATGCACTTTTTTTTACTTTGAGCGAAGATTTTCCCCTAAAATCTTGCAGGATTCAGGAAAATGTTATACCTTTGCACCCGCAAACGAGAGAGGCACACATCTCATAAGCCTGCAAGCCTGCTCGCAAAGCAAAATGGTGTCATAGCTCAGTTGGTAGAGCAAAGGACTGAAAATCCTTGTGTCCCCGGTTCGATTCCTGGTGACACCACGTTTGCAACAAATCCCTAACTAATAATCAATTAGTTAGGGATTTTCATTTGTCCAAAAATAAAGAATTGTATGAGCATTGTCATTGCGAAAGTGGTAACAACTACCATTCTTCTATATTAAAGGGTTCACTGCCATATATTCAATGTGATTGATATATGAATCCACTTGAAAAAGTCCTGAAAGGACTGTAAGCCCCTAGCCCAGGGCATCGCCCTGGGTGATAATCAAAAGGTTATATTTCGCCCTGTAAGGGCAAAAGCATAAAAACAGACTTTTTCAAGTGGACTCATATATGGAAGTTTTTTGGGCGACCGAGGCCGCGCTCGACCCATAGCCGCTTGACATTTCAAACGTTCAAACAAAGCGGCGAATGATGATTATTCTTGTATAAAAACTACCGAAGAAGGCCTTTTTGCAAAGAAAAAAGTGCTGAAAGATTTGGATTTAAGCCAAAAATGTTGTATCTTTGCACTGTCAAAGGAGAGGACCATCACAGATGGCGGAGCCCTTACCATGTTGCACGCGAGCAACGAAACAAGGCCTCAATAAAGGACAAAAGGAAAACTGGTACACCGACGATGGACGATGGTTCACCGTCGGTGTACCATTGTTCACCGACGGTGTACGATGGTGCATCACCCAAGTTTGGAACTATGCACCTACGTGCTGAGAAGAATCTTTATAGCCCCTAAGACGTTTGCAATTATCTCTTCGGAGCTTTGCCCCTATTCTTGCAGCCCTCAGCCTCCCGTTCTTCTGAACTGAAAATATACTTTCAAAGAACCTGAAAAAAGAATTAGAACGCCAATAACTACATTTTCATCCCCAAATATTGTACCATTTTGGCACTCACAACTACACTTTCAGCGCACTTGCTACACTCTCAAAAATCATTAGTTGCCTATAAATAAAGCAACTAACGATTTGAAAGTGTAGGAATGTCACAAAAACAAACTTCACGCGCTATTCTATTCCCAAATCAAAGCAATTCTGGGAACGAGAACCTAGGAATTCGTTAATAAAAAGAATTATCTGAGTAAAGATGGAGGTAAGGGTAAAAATGCGTTCAAACCGCACTCCTCTCAAGCTTTCTAAATGTTACGGGCGACTCTCACGAGCCACCCGCAACAAAAATATAAAGTGATAATATACCTTATCTCCATCCACAGCCCAAATTCAAAACTGTCGACGAGACACGAAGTGTAAGAATAAGGTGTTCTTTACCAGAGAGCATCTTTGTGGCGCTTGTGCTCTCTGTGTATAGATAGACCATGTTCCGATTTATTTGGAACGATTTCCATTGCAGCCCTAGAGAACGGAGTATCACCTTCACTATATTCCACATGGTCATAGGAATAAGTGTATCGTGTACTTCCGTAATAAGCATAGGTGATGGCTCCCTCGCTGTTAAATCCATAGCTAAAGTCAACACTTCCAGAATATTCGTAATTCTTTTTCTCGCCATTATAATAGTCCTCTTCTTCTTCCTTATAATCCATTTTTGACGGCAAATAAGCTGGACCATTACCTAGCAAACCAACAAAACTAGCCCTTTCCATGAAACCACCGTATGGAAGAATGACGAAGGTACTATATTGCAAGAACTTATTCACATAACTAGTCATGGATACATTATTGTAAGTGAAGGTATATGTATAAACATAATTATATGATCCATCATCGTCATTACCTGTATCTGTTTTAACCATTTTTTGTAATAGATGATTGTTCCAAGTAAGGACGTAGGTTAATGTGCCTCTTTCAGAAGAAGACTTACCAGATGATACATTATATTCTGAGGATTTATAATCAATAACATATTTTGTTAGGTGTCCGTTTGTATCATACGAGCAGTTTACTCCCTGTGTTTCTGAACCACGTTCCTTTTCGTCATTCCATGAGATAGACCATGTTCCAGACGAAATTGTTCCATCACGGTTATAGACAAGTGTAAAAATCTCTGAGTCATCCATATCCCCTGCATCGATATGGGTTATCTTGTTAGGATTGTAAGAAAACTCATAACGACAATTGCTTCCAGACAATATGTATTGCAGTGTCCCGTCTTCAGCATAAACATAATCATAGCCACAGGCTGATTTTACTCTCAGTCCTGTATTCTCATCAAGAACTCCACTCGTTGCCAAAGCATTGTTGTTGTCATCATCATCTTTTGAACAGCAGACAAGTATCATACCTGCCATGAAAACCATAGCAGGCATGAGGATTTTTGTATTTGCTTTCATATAGAATCAAAATGTATAGCCCAGCGTGATGGCCGTGGTTGAAACGGTGACTTTCTTGGCAATCTCCGAGAAGTCTTTGCCATATGAAGCACCTATGAGAAAACTGTCACCAATGCGAGCTTTCACACCAATCTGCCATCCCAGTTGGAAACGGTTCCAGGCTTTGCCGTCAAGAAGATCCATATCGTCCATGTCATTCTTGTCAAAGACATCCCAGTCATAGTCTTTTTTACCATTATCATAAGTGAACTTTCCCGAAATGTTAAATCGAAGCGTGGCACCCGCAAAAGGTATGATGGAGACTTGGCTATTATTCAGATGGAAAGCGTAGGCCAGACTAACTGGAGCCTTGAGGGAAAACATATTGAAGTTCAGGTCATCATTGTCAGAAAAATCATTTTTGAAGGTGTACTGAACACCTAAACCCGTTTCAATAAAGAGAGGAGTCCCAGAACTAATAGGAAAAGCCTGTAAATAGCCAGCAGAGAAGCCCGACAAAGACTCATCATCCAAACCAGAAATGTCTATATTGTAACTTACAGGGTTATACTCAACAAAGATTGTACTCCAACCATCTGTACTAACACTTGATGTTGATGATGAAGTTGTAGTTTTAGCTGTTGAATTTGCAAACTGTGCAAAGGCAGTTCCTGTCGCAAGCAGCACAAAAGCTGCGGTCATGAATAATTGTTTCATAATAGATAGAAATAAAGAGGTTAATAAAATTATAATAATGTTTATTCTATTACAAAGCTCATCATCCACACGTTGGCCGTGCCGTTGGCGCTACCGCGTTGGGAAATAAAGAAAATGAAACCGCCGTCCCGGCTCCACACAGGGCTGAGATCATCGGCGGCATGATAAGTGAGTTGCATTAGTTGAGAGCCATCCGTACGACAGACATAAATATCTGTATTCCAATAGCTGAATGTATCCGTGGCTATCTCTGTGCTACCCACCATGAGTATCCATTGCCCATCAGGCGAAATGGATGGAGTGGTGAAGCTCTTGCGGGGGTCTGAGACAATGCATTCTTCCACACTCGTTGTGTAATCCACTTTCCAAATTTCACCACGTCCCTCAGCATTGACACGTGAGCAGAGCACGGACTTGGAATCCTTTAGTGGACAGGGATTCATTCCTCGTGTATAATTTGAGAGGAAGTTGTTATCAATGTTATAACTCCAAATATTAAACCCATTAGCCTCTTGGCGTGTGAAGAAAATTTGTTTGTTATCAGAGGAATAGGTCGGAGAATAGTCTTGGTTGCCACTGGTTATCTGTCGGCAGACATAACCGTTTTCCGCATCTGTCTGATAAATTTGGTTCAACTTGCCGCTTTGCTCGGAGAACACCAACTTCTTTCCATCAGGCGAGTAGCTGAAATCCAACACGGCTTGTCGATTCGTGCGTTGACGTGAACTGCCTTGCTGTTGTATGTTCTTGATAAAAATATTGGTCATGTCATTGCGAATAGAGAGATAGGCCAACTGAGTGTTATCAAGAGAGACATCCAAGATGCGGTTCGATAGCCAACTAACTCCTTTTGCTGACCGCTTGACAAGCGGCAGACATACGAAATCGTTGTCGGTGGTCATCTGAGTGAATTGGATACCAGACTCCTGTGGAACATAAACCACTGAGTAGTCAACTTTCTGCGCCAGCACAGGAGTGCAAAAGAATAACAATGCAAATAGATTTTTTTTCATTGAATGATATCACCTGTTATTACTGTATTACTATTTGTAATATTTGTTTGTGGTTGCAAAGGTACGGCGATATTTTTATGTTATATATAGACTCAATGTACACATTCTTTGCCAATAATGTATGAAGATATTGGACAAAATGGTAGTTAATTAAGTTTTTCTCGTTGGAAATTTGGTGTGTTCAAGATAAAGACGTATCTTTGCACACGACAACTTTGTCTAACTCAAATAAACAAAATTGACTATCACTTATAGATATTAAACATAATGAATTGAGCCACTTAGGCTACTCTTTCGTTTGAACTTTAAGACTCTTTCTCTGTGCTGAAAACCGCCAAATGAAGTATTCGGGAATGAGGTCTGAGGAGTTCACGCCAGCTGGCGTGAATTGTTCAGCCTTATCAGAATACAAGGCGCTTGGCGGTGCCTCAGCACAAGATAAGCAACTGAATATTCACGCTTTTTCTATATCCGCCCGCCTATGACACCCATCGGCCAACAAATTGAAGAAGAACTTCGCCGCCAAGAGCGCTCCGTCAGCTGGTTCGCACGCAAACTATGCTGTAACCGCCAGAACGTCTATGACATCTTTCACCGCACCAACATTGATGCAGAGCTTTTGCTCCGCATCTCTCTCGTACTCGGTCGCAACTTCTTCGAGGAATATGCAGAGCAGTATCTGCAATGTGCATCAAAGTTAAATGATTAAGGAATATCGCTATGATTTTTGTTATAGGTTCAGGATGGATGTGTAATAATATTCTTCAGTATGGACATTTCTATGCATGGGGAAGGGAACACGGTCGACAGACGATGTCAATGCGCTTCGCCCACAAATTTCCTTATTTCCATATCTGTCAAATGAAGAATCATAATTTCTTAACTTATGTCTGCGCTAAGTATGCTGCCAAATGGAAGGTAATCCCTACATTGGCTTTTACAAAGCCTGGTGCTGATACCACAGCACAAGAGCAAGAGATGTTAACACACAGACATGTTGCTGTAGTAGGGTGGGAGGCAAGATGGTATGACCTGTTTGTGAAATACAAACAAGAGATTATTGATCTCTTTGATTTCAAGACATCGGTCAAGGAGAAATGCAACCCATTATTGGTTCTTTCCAAGGGTTTCTGCCGATTGGGTGTCCATATCAGGCGCGGCGATTATGCGATTTGGCATAATGGCAGATATTTCTTCTCAGACGAACAGTTTGTGGGGCAGGCAGATGCTCCACTTTGTCTGTCATCTTCATAACTGACATCGTGGGAAAGGAGAGGTAGCCGCTGAGGGTGCTTACAGTACCGCGATCTGTGCGATAGCTGTTACCATAACAATTGGTGAAGTCCACTCCCTCTGCGGCAGCCCGTCGCAGGTGGGGCATGACTTCCAGAAACATCTTGCCACAACTTTCCAAGATAATAATCACTACGTTGGGACGCTGGGTCGTCAGCAACGAGTTACTAGTAGTGCCTGCCTCTGCATAAAGATCGACAGTGTGCCGGGTCAGTTCTTCGGGTGTATAGAATCGATAATTTACATTTTCATGAGCCGTACTCTCAAAAGAGGCAAGAAAGTTGAATACAGGATTCACAGCAGCGTGGTTCAAGAATTGGTTTTGTGAGAAATAAACCTGTCCTACATTAGTGGTGCTCTCGTCACAACCGCCACGGATCCCTATAACAAATAATGGTATGCAAGCCAAAGCCACACTTGTTTCGAGCCTAAGATAGTGGCAAACCTTCAAGTCGAATTTAGGATAGGTGTAAGCAATATAGAAGACGACGGTGAGTATCAAAACGAGAAATAACCGCATGATAATATAGCCGATGGAAACTGAAGCCAATGCTTCCGCAGGTGTGTCTAGATACTGCAAACAGGAAGCATCAAGCTTGAACTGCCAAAAAGTATAAAGACTCGTATCGGCCACAAAAACCAGCGCCAAGACCAGTGAAGCAAGCAAGAACCACCCATTCAACACCCATCGCAACCAGTTGGGCCAATTGATGTAGATGGATGCCCATGTGACAAGAAACGGCACCGCCAGCAAATACAACGACGTACTGAGGTCAAGGGTCAGGCCATGTACCAAAACACTGAACACATCAATCACTGAAACAGTGTTACTACTGACATTACATATAATAAATGTCACTTTGGCCGACAGAAACAACAATACCGTCAACACATAGGTTTTGAGCAAAAATAGGAATCTTGACACTTTGAAGTTATGTTTTTCTCAAAATCTATATTAACATTCTATCTTAAAAAGTATAATATCTGTTTATACAGAAGTTTAAAATGCCAACGAAGTTTCAGGAACCAATCATCTGAGGATAATGAAGAGGCAAATGCTCCGATACATGTACCCTGCTGAACAAGAGTAGGATGACACCACAGATAAAGAATTTTACCTTGATGCAGTAAATAATTGTGGTAGCCGTCAATGGCCAACTCACACTTGTTCATTTGGACATCTGCAAGGATGACTTCCGCTGCCTTTCTGCTAATGAAATAGGCACCTGCATATCTATCTTTGTTGGCAGGATATAGCATAATCCCTTTTCTACGTTGACTTCCCGGAACAAACATAAGTGCACTATTTTCGTAGGAAATAATTATTGGTTCAGAGAGGTAACGTTGTTCATATTCTCTTATGCTTTGTTGAAATAGTGGCAGAAAGTTCTTCTTTAAGATGGCATCGTCTTCCAGAATCAGTGCCCCTGATGAATCATTCTCAATAATGTATTCGTAGGCATAGAGGTGCTTGAGGGCACAACTTGTGATAGGACATGCCTTAAACATATGGTCTCGACCTTCTTTAAAATAGCGTGCCAACGTCATAGCATCAATGTCTTCTTCATCCCCTTTTAGCATATATTTGAAGTCTAAGCCTAGTTGGTTCATTTGACGTTCAATGCTTGCAGCTCGTTCTTTGAATTTCTCAACGTGAATAACAATAATAAGGTAGTTAATAGCCATAATGCATTTCTTCGTATTTATCAATGCAAAAGTACAGCTATTTACTTATGTAATAGAAGTAATATGATGAAGCATTTTTATACAATGATGTATAAAGATTTTGAACAGAAGAGTTTTCTAAGCAAGATTCAACTTGTAAAATGAGCTATACGCTTTTTTACAAAGGATTGTAACTTTAAGCTTTTGCCTTCTCAGGGCGTATATATCTGGTGCACTTATCCCCAGGAAGTGTCCTGGGCTAGTAGGCTACAGTACTTTCAAGACTATTCAAGTGATCTCAAACAATGATCTTCACAACGGAAGAGATGTAACAAATAACAGCCTACCCCAAGACTGCGAAGTTAGGGGGCATGTGTCTTGTTTTTACAAAGGATTGCACGGATCTCATGGATTGATAATCTCTGAGTTTAATAATCTGAAATCCGTTAAATCTGTAGATGGAAAAAAACAATATGGTTTTTCACAGCGTGGCCACTGTTGTCCGTCCTCGGCAGAAGAGTTCTTCGAAATGTCGAAGCGACCATAGGTCGAGTGCTGCCTCGGTCACTCGGGGCAGATTGACATTTATAGGACCCATTTTAAACCCGTAGAAATAATATGAACAATGAAGGATGACGGATTATCCATGTAAAAATGAGGCCAGGAAAAAAACGTTCCCTGACCTCGTTACAATATCAATGCAGTTTCCTAAGTAGAGATCTGTGTTATGCCTCTTCCTCTTCGGGAACTTCAAAATCTTCAATCTCCTCCTCAGCTGCGGGAGCTTCTGCTACGGGAGCTGCCTCCTGAGCGGGAGCAGGCTCAGCAACAGGAGCGTCTGAGACCACAGTGACGGGGATAGCCACGGTGATATCTTTGTGCACGCGCACGAAAGCCTTGTGTTCACCCACGGTTTTCACGTCCTTGATGGTGATGAGCTTGCGGTCGATATCGAAACCGAGTTTAGCCAATTCAGCAGCAATCATCACGTTGTTGACGCTGCCATAGATGGTGCCATTGTTGCTCACCTTGACGGCGATGGTCAAAGCCACACCTTCCAACTTGTCGGCGATAGCCTGTGCATCGGCCTTGATCTTCTCCAGCTTCTTGGCCTTCTGCTTCAACTCTTCGGCCAGCATCTTCTTGGCGCTCTCGGAGGCGATGATACCTTTACCCTGAGGAATGAGATAGTTGCGGCCGTAGCCGGGCTTCACATTTACGATGTCGTGCTTGTAACCCAAGCCGATCACATCTTCTTTCAGAATTATTTCCATAGTGCTTATTCCTCTTTAAAGATTATTTCATCATGTCAGTCACGAAGGGCAGGAGGGCGAGGTGGCGTGCACGCTTGACGGCCTGAGCTACGCGGCGCTGGAACTTCAGCGATGTACCTGTGATGCGACGGGGCAGAATTCGACCTTGTTCATTGAGGAACTTCTTGAGGAATTCGGGATCCTTGTAGTCGATATACTTGATGCCGAGCTTCTTGAAACGGCAGTACTTCTTCTTCTTGACGTCAACGGTCGGCGGTGTGAGATAACGGATTTCTGATTGTGCCATTGTTTAGTCCTCCTTGTTTGCGTTAGCTTTCTTGTTTCTTCTCTTCTCAGCATATTCTGCTGCGAACTTGTCGTTCTTGACGGTGATGTAACGCAACACGCGCTCGTCACGGCGGTAGTTCACTTCGAGTTTAGCGATGAGCGAAGGCTCTGCCTTGAACTCGAGCATTGCATAGAAGCCCGTGGACTTTTTCTGGATGGGGTATGCGAGCTTCTTCAGACCCCACAGCTCTTCGTTCAAGAGTTCTGCACCTCCATCGGTGAGGATCGTCTTGAACTTTTCGACCGCTTCCTTCATCTGATCGTCAGACAAAACGGGAGTTAAAATGAAAACGGTTTCGTACTGATTCATAATACGTTAATTGTTAATTAATGGGTTCATTCGCAAAAATGCGGTGCAAAGGTACTACTTTTTCTGGAAACGACAATGCTTTTTTGCTGTTTTTTTTGCTGAGAGCAAATAATCCGAGTTTTTCCTTGCCATTACAACAAAAGCCATTTATCTTTGTACGGCCGTTTGCATAGCCTTTCAAAGTTTAACATTCAATCCTCCGCCTGGGACTGTTCGCCCACCCTCGGCGCAGACCTCCTGCCCAATCTGACTGACCTCTTGCCCAATCTGAAATAAAAGATGAGATATGGAGGAAGAACGAACGTGACGGTACAAGGAACAAACAAAAAGCGAGCAGTGCACTTTCGGGTACTCTCAACCCCAATCCTCAATGGAAGATAAGATTCATTATGATTTACAGCTCATCCTTGCCATTCTGGGTGGCAGGGTGAGTGCTGCTCTCAGCAGCAAACTCAGCCGCAACTTCAAATCCTACAATGTTGACCTGACACCCGATGCTTGGACGGCTCTGCTCTATCTGTGGCGACAGGACGGGATGACACAGCAGGAACTCTGCCGAGTCACGTCACGTGACAAACCCGCCATGACGCGCCTCATCAACGCCATGGAACGACAGGGGCTGGTTAAACGGGTTTGCGGCGAGACCGACCGGCGCGAGAATCACATCCATCTGACCCAGCTGGCGCGTGACATCGAGGGCAAAGCACGTTTTGTAGGTTACAAGACATTGAAGGAAGCCTTGCGCGGACTGTCTCAAGAGGAGTTGAAGACAGCTCAGAATGTACTCAGGAGGGTGTTCAGCAACTCAAAAGATTAAAAAATAGGGGTTCGTATGCACTTTTTTGCCAAATCGTTTCGGTTTATCAAGTTTTTTAGCTTATTTTGTGCGGTCAATGTGTAATATTGACTCTAAAATGTGTTCACATAATACATAAAAACTCATATAAAACAATGAAACTCTATTCTGGTATTATCTGCGCCATCCTGGGCGCACTGCTCCTCATCCTGAGCTATTTTGTCGGTTGGGTAGACTACAACTTCGTTCAGCTATTAGGCATCCTGCTTGTCATAGGTGGCATAGCCCTGCACATCTATGTCAACTACAAGAAACCTCAGTACGATTAGGGATTAAGGTCATTTCTGTTCCGCAAGCCACGTCATCCGTGGTACCCAAGTTACGTTGGAACGATGACCCAAACAAGAAAAATTGAAAGGAGCGCTCCCTACAGCTGAAAGGAGCGCTCCCTATTGCTGAAAGGAGCGCTCCCTATTGCCGAAAGGAGTGCTCCCTATTGCTGAAAGGAGTGCTCCTTTCGGGTGAAAGTTGTACTCCTTCAAGGCTGAAATTCACATGCCTTCGACGTAAGGCACCGCACCGGCTGATCACACCCCTTGACGACATCGCATGCTGAAGCTGAATGAAGGTTATCTACACAAGAACGAGGATGTGTCTCTGTGACACATCCTCGTTTCTTGTGTGACAACGATGTTCAAGATTCATCGCCCAACAAGCGGCAGCACTCATCGAAAGTGAACCCTCGGCTGGCCGCAAAACGGATGAGTTTGTTGCGTCGGGTATAAGGGTCTGAATCCCGAAGCGTCCGTTCTTTCTCCTGCAATGTTTTTCTCAGGGCTGCTTGGTACTCTTCTGACGGCAGTTCATCTAAAGCGGACTGAATGTCTTCATCTGGCAATCCGCGACTTCGCAATGCCATCTGAACCTTCATGCGCCCCCAATGGCTGAAGCGCACTTTGTCCCGGGAGAAAGCCCGGCAATAACGGCCGTTGTCCACAAAGTGTTCTTCATGCAGCTTTTGCAGGATGCGTTCAATATCATCCTGTGAAACGCCAGCCCTCTGCAGTCGCTCACGAATATCGCTGTCGCAATGTTCGCTACCGCTGCAGAGAGCTGCCATTCGGTTGAGGGCTTCGCTAAACGTCAACTTATTCACTGAAAAGTTTCCGTTTTTCCGTTTTGCTTACGTTACTGCCGAGTCGCTTAGTCCTCGGCGCTGAAGTCTTCCTTACCTACGCCACAGATGGGGCATACCCAGTCATCGGGGAGATCCTCGAAAGCAGTGCCGGGGGCAATGCCGTTGTCGGGATCGCCGAGTTCGGGGTCATACACATAACCGCAAGGGTCGCAAACATACTTTTTCATAATTAGTGGGGGATTAAAGGTTAGTAAAATAAAGGGTGTTCAAGATGTTAACAGGGCATCGGCCAATGCCTGAAGCTGTGGCAGATCTGTATCTTTCAGCTTTCCGCGCAGGGTGACGATGGGTTCGACCACCTGAACCTGCTTCATGGCTTCGAGCATCGGGCGCATGGTCTTGGCAGCGCTGGGTGCCCAGGAACCGTTCTCCACTATTCCCACACGACGCTGCTGGTAGGCCTTGAGCTCGAGGTGATGCAGGAAGTCATACATGGGCGGGAAGACGCTGGCGTCATAGCTGCTGGCCATGCAAATCATGCTGCCGTAGCGGAAAGCGTCCTCTATGGCCTCGCCCAAATCGTCGCGGCAAAGGTCGCTGACAGCCACCTTGGGGCAGCCTTTCTCTCGCAGGATATCGGCCAACCGTTGGGCGGCAGCGGCGGTGTTGCCGTGAATGCTGGCGTGGGCAATAAACACGCCCTCGGTCTCTACGCCATAGGAACTCCAGATGTTGTAGAGGCGCACAGCCTCGGCCAACTGATCGCCTGCGAGCACAGGACCGTGCAACGGCAGAATCTGCTGGATATCCAAGGCGGCAGCTTTCTTCAGAAGTGTGCCGACAGGACCGCCGTACTTACCACATATATTAAAGTAGTAGCGCCGAGCCTCGCACGCCCAGTCATCGGCATCGGCATCGTAGGTGCCGAATTTGCCAAAACCATCGGCCGAGAAGAGCACATGGTCTGCGTCGTCATAGCTGACCATCACCTCAGGCCAGTGCACCATCGGTGCCATGAGAAAGCGAAGAGTGTGACGACCCAGTGAGAGCGTGTCACCTTCCTTGACGGTCTGCACGCGGTCTGCCAACGCAGTCGTCTCGAAATACTGAGGCATCATCTGCCACGCCTTGGCCGAACAAACCACTCGCATCTGCGGGAAAGTGGCACACATTTGTGCAATACCACTGGCATGATCTGGTTCCAAATGGTGAATGATGAGGTAGTCTGGCGTGCGGCCCTGTAGGGCTTCATTCAGATTATCCTGCCACTGGCCGAGGGTGCGGCTGTCACTGGTATCCATGACAGCCACCCGCTCGTCCAGGATGACGTAGGAGTTATAACACATACCTTCTGGCGTGTGGTACTGGCTCTCGAAGAGCAACTGTTCAGGATCATCGACGCCAATGTACCGGATGTCGGAGGTGATGTTCTTAGTCATAGGGTGTGGGAAACTAAGATTACTATTTCTTTACGATGGCAAACTGGCCTGTGATGTCATTGAGATAGAAGTCATACTTGCCAGCTGGAACTTGGATATTATCGCCACCACCAAGGCCAGTAGCATAGAAGTTGCCTTCATCAACGCTGAGTTCTGCCCCCCAGTTGACATCCCAGCCATCATTGGCGCGGAACTTCAATTCGGTGTCTTCGGCAATCTCCGTCTCTACATACCAGTTGTGGGGAGTGACCTGTGTCATGTCAAGGTCGGTAGCACCATCATTGGCCCAGTTACAGAAGCCACCCACGACACCAATTGTTTCGTACTCGGCAGGTGACTGGTTGTCAAGAAGGGTCCATGTGTAGGTCATGGCAACGAGGTCAAGGCTGAGGGTATAGATACCTGCGCCGGGCACGGAGATGGCACCTGCGCCAGAGCCGACGAGGGCACCGGTGGCATCGGTGGCATTGTCAACCACACTGCCGTAGGCCTTGTCCCAGTTGCCCAGGTCATTCTTATTCCATATCTTCAGGTTGTTACCTTCGCCAAAGACAGAGGTGTAGGTCATCTGGGAGGCGGATGTCGGGTAGAAGAGAGCCGTCTTGGCACCGTCGGCACTCCATCCGGGCAGTGCACCCACCATGAAGTACTGTGGAGCCACGTCGGAGATCTCAAAGGAAAGGTCGAGCATATTGATGACCACCTTGATCATGGCAGCACTGGAAGCCCACTTGAATGAGCCTTCATCACTGAGGGCAGAGCGGCGTGCCATTGTGCCAGTAGCACAGTTCTGACCATTCCCGTCGGTGTTGCCATAGAGGAGGCTCCAGTTGTTGTCATTGGCTATGGCATCACAAGCCTCGTCATCACCAATGGCAAACCACGTCTCACCGCCGGCGTTGGCGGGGATGATGATGCTGAAGTAGGGATCTTCAAAGACATCCTTGTCGCTGTGGCTGAACTTCTGTGCTTTCGTGCGGGCAGACTCGCCCCAATCCAATGTGCCACCAACGATATAGTAGTTCTCAGCAATGTTCACGGCCTCGACCTTGTAGGTGTAGTCCATCATGTTGATGGTGACCTTAATCTTCTTGGCACCAGCTTCCACCTTGAAGGAACCTTCATCGGAGAGGTTAGAGCGGCGGTCCAGCTTGCCCTCGGCACCGCTGTTGCCGTTGCCGGCGGTTGTGCCGAAGAGTTTGCTCCAGTTGCCTTCATTGGTGATAGCATCGCACGCCTCGTCGTCGCCAATGGCAAACCACGTGTCACCGTCGCCGGCATCAATCACGATGGTGAAGACGGGATCGTCATAGACATCCTTGTCGCTGTGGCTGAACTTCTGCTCCTTGCTGGCAGCAGATTCAGCCCAGTCCTTGGTGCCGCCGACGATATAGTAGGTATTAGAGATCTGAGGCGCAACGGGGGTAATCTGTACCTGGAACTCACCAGCATCTACATAACAGGCCTGGCCATTTATCATGGCAGCCAGATAAGCGTGGCAGTTTAGTGTGCGGGCAGTGGGGCGGCGGCCATAGAATGTGGTCACCACTTCCTGCAAGTCTGCTTTGGCAAAGTTACCATTGGCATCCAGTGCTTCGATGGTAACGGGTTCACCGTCCACGCCCTCGGGAGAAGCAACAATGCGCAGCTTGTCTGCCTTGGCACCGGCAGGAAGCGCACTGTAATCAATAGTCAGAAGCTTAACAGTATCAGCAGCGGCCAGGTCGATAGCAGATTCGGCAGCGGCACTGGCAGTGAGACCAGCGATGGTGATAGCCCTTTCCTGTGGATTGGACTGCGGGGCAGCCCAATCGTTGTAGTCATCGGTGCAGGCCGTAGAAAACAGGCCTGCTAACGCGATTGACAAATAGAATGATATCTTTTTCATATTGATTTACGTGAGTTTAGTGGTTTACTTAATTTCACCTGTTTCCTTAGTGAAGTTGAGGTAGAGCTTCTGTCCAGCAGCACCGCCTACGCGATCTTGGTCACCGCCATCAGCACGATAGACAATCTTCTTGTCGAAGACCATGAACTCAGACTTCCACCAATCGAAGCCGGGAATCTTAACGTAGGCACGCACGCAGCCGTCAGTGTCGTTGCCAGGCACGGTGACACTGAACTCTGGCGAGATGAAGTCACCGTCTGCGGTGGCGGGAACGGTAAAGGGTTCGCCCATGAGTTCATCCCATCCGCCCATGAGGACGCCGATGAGCCAAACTTCGGGCTTGTTGAACTGTACGTCATAGACGATGTCGCGGCCAGCAACGCTGGTGGTGACAATCATGAGGAACCAGCCGCTCTCGGTGGCTGCTATGTTACCACCATTATCGCGAATCTTGGCAGCAAGATCACCGCTGATGTTGGCTATTTCGCCATAACCCTTGCCACCGTTGTTCCAGTTGGTCTCATAGTTGAACTTGATACCCTGCTCGGCATCAATGAACACAAGATGCCAGAAGATGTTGGTAGCTCCATAGACAGGAACCATCTTCAATGCGGTATCCCAGCTCCAGCCATTGAAGGCGCCAGTGATATACAGGCTCTCGGGCGTGGTAACAGGTGGCAGTGAGTAGAGCAAACGGACACTATTCAGTTTGACCACATTGGAGGTAATCTCCATGTCCTTGATGGGATTGTTCAGACCATCGACCATGCAAGCCTGGACACGGAAATAGACAGGAATCTGCATGGGAAAGTCAGCTTCAGTCTTGCCATTGTCAGTTTCCAGGGTTGTCAACATGGCGGCCAGCGTAGCGGCATCCAGACTAATCTGGGTATTATAGAATGTCTCTCCGAAGTCCACGGCACCTGCCATATCCTCGGTCAATGCCACATCCACCTTATAGGCCGTTCGAACCGGGAAGCCATAGTCTGGCTGTGAACAGGTGAGCTGGATGACCTCTGAATTTGCCAAGTCAATAGTCACATCGGTCAGTTTAGGAGTATTGAGGACAAATGCAGTGGGCTTCTGCACTGTGGGATTAGAGTCATTATCGTCGCTGCACGCAGTGAAGGCAAGTGCTCCTGCTAGAAGCAGCATGGCGTATGAAAATATCTTTTTCATTGTCGTATATATTGAATTAAACGATAAACGATAAACGTGAAGCGACCAATTAATAACCAGGATTCTGCTTCATGTTCTTATTGGACGTCAGATCCTTGGTGGGGATGGCAAAGACGTTGCGGTACTCATCGAAGTTGATTCCAGTATATGCACCGCCCTTCCACTGCCAGTTGTAGTTGTTGCGTCCTCCGAAGAAACCGAAACGCACGAGGTCTGTGCGGCGGCGTCCCTCGAAGAAGAACTCGCGGCACCACTCGTCGCAGAGGGTCTTCTCGTCTAAGCTGGTCAGTTTGGCAGCATGGGCGCGGTCACGCAGTTCATTGATAACGGTCAGTGCATCATCGGCCTTTCCATCACGGAAGAGAGCCTCGGCGTATGTCAAATAGGCCTCACCCACACGGAAGAAGAAGAAGTCTGTGTCGGGGAAAGTGGGGTCCTTGCCTGCTGTGCCGTCGGTCTTGAAGTTAGTGAACTTGGCCACACCGAAACCGCTGGTGAAAGCAGCAGGGTCATTGGCGTTGAGTGTGTGACCTTCACCACAGAAGAGGGCACGGTCATCGCCGGCAGCAATCACCATGTCATAGCTCTGCACGTTGGGAGCCTGAGTCTCGTCGGTAACAGCCTGGGGGAAGAACTTCAGCACGAGGTCGGCACGAGCACGATTACCCGACCAAGCACCAGAGGTGCCGTTGGTGGCATCAGGGTCAGCCGGGTTGGCGTGCATCTCGCCACCGAAAGTGGATGCCATGTAGAAGAAGGAACCGCCGTACTGTGTCGTGGTGAGACCATCTTGCTTCACGGGGAAGACGGCCTCATAGGCGGCGTCTGTTTCTCCGTTGTCGCCCATGAACAGCATCTGGTAGGCACTCCATCCGCCAGCACTGGTGGTGTTGAGCTTGTAGCTGGAGTCCATGACCTTCTTGGCGTATTCAGCAGCCTTAGCCCACTGTGCCGTACCCGTATAGACCTCGGCATTAAGATAGAGGCGGGCCAGCAACATCCAAGCGGCAGCCTTGTCAAGGCGGCCATAATTGGCATCATTTGATTTCTTGGCCTGAGCATCCATGAGGGCGGGTTCGATGGCCTCAATTTCCTTAATGAGCCAGTCATACATCTCAGCGCGAGTGTATTGAACAGGCTTGGTCAGCGCCAGACCAAAGGGAACATTGCCAAAAGCATCCATAAGCAGGTAGTATTCGATGGCACGCAACAGACGCACCTCTGCAGTCATGGTGGCATCATAGTCTGAGGCCACGTTGATGTACTGATTGCAATAATCAATACCCACGGTCAGGCGGTTGTAATACATCTCCAGCATGGGATGATCTGCACCATAACCATTGTTGATGAAGGTGGCAATACCCGGGTCGCCCCATCCGCAGATAGCTTCGTCAGTAGGCAACTCATTGGCATTGAACATCTGTCGCAGGAGGCCTGTAGTGCCGGCATCGGAAGCTACGATATCGGTGGAACCGCCACCGGCATTGCCTTCCATAGCAAAGTTGGCATAGCACTTATTGTAGAGGCCCACGGGGGTGTATTCCGTGCTGACATTGGGATCCAACGGATCCACATCGAGGTCATTCACACAGGCGGTCATCCCCAGACCCAGCAGCAAGGTGGCTGCGGGAATGAAATGCTTGATATATGTTTTCATAACTGTTTGCATGAATTAAGTGTTAGAAGTTCAGGTTCAGGCCCATAATGAATGAGATAGGACGTGGATAGACATTGCTGTCCAGACCGCTGGCCACTTCGGGATCCAAACCGCTGTACTTGGTGATGGTGAACACGTTGGCCACGGTGCCATAGAGGCGTCCGCTGAGGCCGTGCCAGTTACCGCTCTTGAAGAGATCAGAGAAGGTGTAACCCAACGTGATGTTGTCACACTTCAGGAACGAAGCGTTCTGGACATAGTAGTCGGATTGCTTGGCCCAGAGTTGGTCAGTCTGCCAGCCACGCTCCAGCACTGCCGTCGGGCGGTTGCTGATGTAGGCGCTCTGTGCCCAGATAGCAGCTTTGCTCAGATTGGCATTGGCCTCAACACCGTTATAAATATAGTTGCCGAAGCTGGCACGGAGAGCAAAACCGAAGTCCCAGTTCTTGTACTCCATGCGTGAGCTCAGACCCATGGTAACTTGCGGTGTCGTGGGTTTATAGAGGTACTTGTCGGCTTCATTGATGACACCATCGGCATTGCGGTCCACCACGCAGTTCTCAATCGGAAGTCCGTTTTGGTCATAGACCTGCTGATAGACATAGAAGGTATTGGCGGGGTAAGATACCTGATGAGCCAGCACCTGTGTGCCTGTACCGCTCACATTACCACCTGTCAGCACGGGGTCACCCGTATCAGAAATACCGGTGAGGTCGGTAATCTCGTTGTGGTTGTAGGTGAAGTTGTAGTTCAGCTCCCAGAAGAAGTCCTTGGTTTGGATGGGACGTGCGGTGACACCCAGTTCCATACCATAGTTCTTGAGGGTTCCAATATTCTGCAGGCCCTCATTGATGAAAGCAGAAAGGGCAGCAGAAGGAGCCATGTTGATGAGGTCAGTAGTCTTGCGAATGTATCCGTCGACATTGAAGACCAAGCGATTGTTCCACAGACCGAGATCCAAGCCCACGTTATAGGTGGTGGTAGTCTCCCACTTTAAATCCTTATTGTAGTTATCGGGACGATAGAGCGTACCGTTGTCACCGGCAATTAAGGGATAGAAGCCGTTGGTTCCTGTACTCTTGGAGTAGGTGGGAATCCAGATGTAATCGGAAACGCCATCCTGCTGACCTGTCTTACCCCAGCCCAGACGAACCTTGGCTTCGGAAAGTAACTTCACATCACGAAGGAATGACTCCTCATTAATTTTCCAGGCAAATGCGGCGGAGGGGAACAGAGCCCAGTGGTCGCTGAAGCGGCTGGAACCGTCTTCACGCAGTGTGGCCGTAAAGAGGTAACGGTTCATCAATGTGTAATTGGCACGACCGAAGAAGGAAACCAAGTAGTTGTCGGTCTTGAACTCATAAGGAACGTGAGGACGCTCTGTGCCACGCAAGGAGGCATCGTTGTTGGTCTGAGGATAGACGCTGACATAGTCATTATTCACTTTACGCCAGTAGTGCTGCCACTCATAACCGCCCATGATGTCGAAATGATTGTCCTCATTGAAGTCCTTGAAGTACTGGGCATAAGTGGAGAGCTGGAGATTACGCTTCAGGATTTCCTCTTCTCCGTTGTTACCATAGTAAAGATAATTGGGTGCACAAGTTGGCATATTACGGCTCTGCTTACCCTTGGCAATGTCAGCGCCGAGGGTGAGGTGCAGACGCAAATCCTCGAGACCATGAATCTTGTAGTCCACATCGGCACTACCGATGAATTCGCGGCTCTTAGCCTTCTCTGTCTCCAAATCAAGCAGGGCCATCGGGTTCTTGGTGGCTTCATTATGGAGCATCCAATTCCACTGGCTGTCATTGTAGGAAGAAGCATTCAGCCATCCAAAGTATCCACCCAGATTCTGCAGGGTCTGGTCAATGCCGTTGAGGCCTTTGTGATAAGCGGAAGTGAAGGCGTAGGGGTCTTGTGTGGGATCCATGCTGACAGCAGCGCCAATGGCACCCGTGTTGGGATAATCCGTCTTGGCATAGATGCCCTTAGCATTCAGATTCAGGTTCAAGTGGTCATCAAGCAAGGAAGGATTGAGGTTGATGGCACCAGTGAAACGCTCGAAGTCAGAACCCTTGAGGATACCCTTCTGGTCTGTATAGCCCACGCTGACGCGGTAGGGGAGATTGGCCACAGCACCACCAATGTTCACATTGTGATCATGGCTAACCGCCGTACGATAAATCAGATCCTGCCAGTCGGTGTTGGCCGTACCGAGGTAGGCAATGGGGTCGGGCACGTTGCCATCGGCATCAGTGACCTGTCCCTGGGCATTGCGCAGATAGTTGCCATCGGAATCCTTGGCACCGAAAAGGTCGTAGATGAAATTGCGATACTGGTCGCCACTCATTACGTCCCAAGTACTTTTCTTGACGCTGACGGTGACACTTCCTGCATAGCTCACCTGCGGGGTCTTCATGTTCTTATTGCCCTTCTTGGTGGTGATGATGATGACACCGTTAGAACCACGACTACCATAGATGGCGGTGGCAGAGGCATCCTTCAAGACGTTGAAGCTCTCAATATCCTGGGGATTCACAATGCTGAGGAGGTTGGAGAGTCCCTTCACGCCATTGTTGTCGATGGCCACACCGTCGATGACAATCAGAGGATCGTTGCTGGCACTCAACGAGGAGCCACCACGGATACGGATTTGTGCACCGCCACCAGGGGCACCATCGTTGCTGATGACGCTCACGCCGGCAACTTTGCCTTGCAACATGTCTTGAGGATTAACCACAACGCCCTTATTCTTCATGTCGGGCTTCAAGGCGGTAACGGAACCTGTCAGGTCAGACTTCTTAGCCACACCATAACCGATGACCACGATGTCGTCAAGGACCTTGGCATCCTCGGTCAGGGTGATGTTGAGGCGCGGGGCGGCAGCGACTGTCTGACTGGCAAATCCCATGAAGGAAATCACGAGTTGTGCGCCGCGCGGGGCCTGGATCTGGAAATTACCGTCGAAGTCTGTCATCGTGCCATTCTGTGTGCCAACGACTTTGACACTGGCACCAGGCAGAGGTTCGCCGGTATCGTCTTTCACATGGCCTTGCACCGTGATTTGTTGTGCAAAGGCACCAAGAGAGAGGAAGAACCCACAAATGAGGGTTAGAATCCGCAACGGGATTCTGATTTTTACCTGCTTCATCATGCTTGATAGTTTAATAAATATTATAAGGTATAGACGTATTTTGTCGAAGAGACCGCCTAGGACAGCGTTCGAAGGCGTAACTTTCATTTTGGCGTTGCAAAAGTAAGAACGAGCGCGCGAAGATAGCAACAAGGTTGACATAAATCAACAAAAAGAGTTGTGCAAACGATTGCACATACTTTCGTCGGTTTTAGTATTGACAAATAGTAATCAGTTTTATCTCTTTTATCTATATTTGCGGTCGAAAACCTCGAATCATGAGCGAGAATGGCACCATTACAATGAAAGACATCGCCCGGGAACTGGGTGTTTCCGTGGCCACAGTGTCTCGCGCCTTGCAGGACAGCCCACGCATCAGTGCTGAGCAGCGAGAACGCATCCAGCGCTATGCCCGTGAGCACAACTTCTATCCCAACGCCCTGGCGGGCTCGCTGCGCCGCAGCCGCCAGGAACCGCTGAGAATCATCGGCGTGATTGTACCGCAGATTGCTCATTACTATTTTTCCACCATCCTCTCGGGTATTGAGGAGGAAGCATGTCTGCGTGGTTACCGCATTCTGGTGGCCCAGAGCGAAGAACGGTATGAACGTGAGGTGCGCATCTGCCAGTCCTTTTTGGAACACCGTGTCTGCGGGGTCATTGTCTCTCAAGCCAAGGACACCACGAGCTACGAGCATTTCCAACAGTTGCAGGAGGCCGGTTTGCCATTGGTCTTCTACGACCGCATCTGCACGGGCATGAACGCCAATCGCGTGGTAGTGGATGACTATCATGGTGCTTTCACGGCCGTGAAGCATCTGATCGACACGGGCTGCCGCCGCATTTCGTTTTATGGTTCTTCCATGCGCCTGGAAATATCCAAGAACCGATATAACGGCTATCGCGATGCGCTCCTGGAGGCGGGCCTGCAGCCCGACGAATCTCTCTTTCTGGAATGTGACAGTTACGAGGCAGCCGAGTTCATGACACCCGCTTTGCTGGAACGCGCAGACCGGCCCGATGCCATCTTTGCCGTGAACGATGACACGGCTATCGGTGTGCTGAACGTAGCCAAGCGAATGGGACTTCACGTGCCAAAAGATCTGAGTATCTGTGGATTCACCAACGGCACCCTGGCCATGGCTTGTGAGCCCAAGTTGACCACGATTGAACAGCGCGGGAGCCGCGTAGGCAAGGAGGCGGTGAATATACTCGTGGATCATGTCGAGGGAATCATTCCCCCAGACCGCGTGGAGCGCCGCGTGGTCAAGACGCGCCTCATCGTCAGAGGCACTACAAGAATGACTAATGAGTGTAGGGTTTAGAGGTTAGGGTTTAGAGGCAACTCGTCCGCTCGGCCCTTGGTCGCTTGACCCTTCAAGAGTTCGGCGCTCTGCGATGCTTAACCCTTCAAGCGCTCGGCCCAACGGGACGCTCCACACTTGGAGAACGGGACGCTCCACACTTCAAGAACTTGCCAACTTACTTTTTATCATTACTGAAACTCAAAACAACAATAAACGATGCAAAAGCCTGATTTATCTTTTTGGAAACTGTGGAACCTGAGCTTCGGGTTCTTTGGCGTGCAGATTGCCTACGCGCTGCAGAGTGCCAACATCTCGCGTATCTTCCGTACGTTGGGTGCAGACCCTCACAACTTGAGCTATTTCTGGATCCTGCCACCGCTGATGGGTATTCTGGTGCAACCCATCGTGGGCACGTTGAGTGACCGCACTTGGACGCGCCTCGGCCGGCGCATACCTTATTTATTTATAGGGGCTGCGGTAGCGGTGGCTGTCATGTGCCTGCTGCCCAATGCCGGTTCGCTGGGTCTGGCCGCTTCTTCAGTGATGTTATTCGGCCTGCTGATGCTGATGCTGCTTGACACATCCATCAACATGGCCATGCAACCGTTCAAGATGCTTGTCGGTGACATGGTGAACGAGAAACAGAAGGCCGAAGCCTATAGCATTCAGTCCTTTCTCTGCAACGCCGGTTCGGTGGTGGGCTTTGTGTTCCCCTTCTTCTTTACGTGGATAGGGTTGAAGAACGTGGCTCCCGAGGGTGTGGTGCCCGACTCCGTCATCTGGAGCTTCTATATCGGTGCCGCCATCCTCATCCTCTGTGTCATCTACACGGTGCTGAAGGTACGCGAGTGGAATCCACAAGAATACCGCCAGTACAACCCCGTTGAGGAGAGCAATGAGGAGAGTGCCAACTGGTTCACTCTCCTGAAGAACGCCCCTTCAACCTTCTGGAAAGTGGGTCTCGTGCAGTTCTTCTGCTGGGCGGCGTTCCTCTATATGTGGACCTACGTGGTGGATGCCGTTTCCGAGACTGTGTGGGGAACCACCAACCCGGCTTCCGAAGAGTATCAGACGGCAGGCAACTGGACGGGCGTGCTCTATGCCATCCAGGCCGTGGGCAGTGTCTGCTGGGCACTCATGCTACCGCGCTTCAAGAACACGAAGGTGGCCTACGCCGTGAGTCTGCTGCTCGGCGGACTGGGCTTCGCGCTCATTCCCTTCTGCCCTGACCAGTACCTGCAAATCGTGCCCTTCCTGCTCATCGGTTGTGGCTGGGCGGCCATGCTGGCCATGCCGTTCACCTTCGTGACCAATGCCTTGCAGGGCTACGGCCACATGGGTGCCTACCTCGGACTCTTCAACGGCACCATCTGTCTGCCGCAGATAGTGGCAGCCCTCTGCGGCGGTGCCATCCTCTCGGTCATCGGCCACCAGTCATCCATGATGATTGTCTCGGGCGTCCTGCTGGCTCTCGGTGCCCTGTGTGTCACCTTCATCAACAACGGGAACAAACGGAAATAAACTCGTAAATTGCAAATCATTAAATAATTAACTCCCAAGATGAACATCAGATTTGAAATCGAATACCGAACCATCTTCGGCGAAGACCTGTTTCTCAACGAGATTGCCCATGACGGCACACAGATTCGCCATGCCATGCACACACGCGACGGCATCATCTGGTCCTGCGAACTGACCACGGAAAAACCAATTGAGTACTTCTACACCGTCACCTGGCAGGGTCGGGAGAAGCGCACGGAATGGGTGTTCTGCCCCCACAGCTTCGACCCCAAGGAAGTCTCAGACCCCTCTCTACCCGTAGTGCAACGGGATGCGTGGATGGATGCTCCCGAGGACTTCCGTGTTGCCGGCACACTGATTCCCGTCTTCTCCCTGCGCTCGCGCCGCAGCTTTGGCGTGGGTGACTTCGGAGACCTGCGGATGATGGTGGACTGGGTGGCTACCTCGGGGCAGCGGCTCTTGCAGATTCTGCCCATCAACGACACCACTTCCAGCCACACCTGGGGCGACTCCTACCCCTACTCCTGCATAAGCGTCTTTGCCCTGCATCCGCAGTACGTGGAGCTGAGTGCCCTGCCCAAGCTGAAAAAGGCTGCCGACCGCGAACGCTTTGAGGCCCTGCGCCTGGAACTCAATGCCCTGCCACAAGTGGATTACGAGCGCGTGAATGCAGCCAAGCTGGAATACCTCCATCTGCTCTTTGAGCAGGAAGGCAAAAAGGTGTTGGCAACACCTGAATTCAAAGAGTTCTTTGCCGAGGCACAGGACTGGCTGGTGCCCTACGCACAATACTGTTCCCTCCGTGATCATTTCGGCACAGGCGACTTCAGCCAGTGGCCGGAAGAGTACAGAAGTTATAGAATTGACAATCCAAAATTGAAAATTGATAATGGCCTGCCGGACAGCAAGCATAAGGGCGACAGCCAAGCTGAGGAGACTCAACTTTCAATTCCCTTCTGGTACTTCATACAGTTCATCCTCTCCCAGCAGCTCTCTGCCGTTCACGCCTACGCCCGCACACGCGGAGTGATTCTGAAAGGTGACATCCCCATCGGTGTGGCCCGCCACGGCTGCGATGTCTGGCAGGAACCGCGCTACTTCAACCTCAACGGTCAGGCCGGTGCTCCGCCCGATGACTTTGCAGAGGACGGACAGAACTGGGGCTTCCCCACCTACAACTGGGACGAGATGCTGCGCGACGGCTGCTCGTGGTGGGAACGCCGCTTCCGCAACATGGCACATTATTTCGATGCCTACCGCATCGACCACGTGCTGGGTTTCTTCCGCATCTGGGAGATTCCCGTACCCGTGAAGACAGGACTCCTGGGACAGTTCTCACCCTCACTGGCTCTCACCCGCGACGAGATTTACAGCTTCGGCATCAGCCAGGAGACGCTGACGAACACGGTGTGCCCGATTATCAAGGACGCCAACGTGGGCACCAACTACCTTTTCCTGCGCGACCACAAGAACCCCGAAATGTTCCATCCGCGCATTTCCGCGCAAAAGACAGAGGCCTACAAGCAGCTCCCCGAGAATGAGCAACGTGCCTTCAACACCCTCTATGACCAGTACTTCTACCACCGCAACAACCAGTTCTGGTACGAGGAAGCCATGCAGAAACTGCCCAAGCTGGTACGTGCCACACGCATGCTCTGCTGCGCCGAGGACCTCGGAATGGTGCCAGCCTGCGTGCAGTGGGTCATGGATGAGCTGGGCATCCTCAGCCTGGAACTGGAATCAATGCCTAAGGAGCCTTGGGTGCGCTTTGGCCGTGTCGAGAACAACCCTCGCCGCAGCGTCGCAACCATAAGCAGTCACGACACGCCCACCCTGCGCATGTGGTGGGACGAGGACTATCAACGCACACAGGAGTACTGGAATACCATTCTCCATCGCGAAGGACCGGCACCGCATCCGCTCTCCGGACAGCTCGCACGCGAAATCATCCAGCACCACCTCGACTGCCC
>JAEEGL013690698.1_pt1 | contig 31309 bp, 68 predicted proteins | sample 9134231 | NCBI WGS metagenome assembly JAEEGL01 (sample SAMN16246548, study PRJNA631951) | gut metagenome | biome: gut microbiome; feature: rumen; material: fiber-attached | host: Bos | place: Iran: Karaj | collected 2018-10
CAGACGAACTCCTAACTCGAGTGGAAGAGAGAATGGGGCGTATGGCATTGCGGCAGGGGGGTCGGGTGCGGAGGAAAGAGGGTACCCCAGCCAGGTTGGTAAAAAGACCCAGACTTTAAGTATTAAAAAAAATAAAACTATTTTTCTAACTCGAAAAATACCTACTAAGTCTATAGTCCGCGATTTCAAAAGCGCGCGCAACATTTGCTTTTTCCACCCGGTCAAAACGCACCCCGGAAAATACCTACTAAGTCTATAGTCCAAGTTTAATAATAGTCGCCAATCAAATCATTACATCACCCCGTCAAATAATCCTTCCTTATACATCAACGCATCCTTTTCAATAGACCTTCGCCGTATTTTACTTTATTATATTAAAGCATAAAAGTTCAACAAAAACGCATTCATCGCTTTGGCCCGCGAAACTTCCCAAAACCCCCATCGCTTCTTGCGGGGGGGGGGGGCAGGCGTAGGTGTAGGCGCACTACACTTTAACACAGTAAAGTATTAAAGTAATTAATTAAAAAAATTTTTTTTAAAAAACACTTGACAAGCCAGAAGTAATGTGTTATAATGGAAATGGCATCTAGTGTTCACTTTAACACACTAAAGAACTAAAGTGTACCAAACGCACATTTAGAATACATTACAGTAAGCGAGCACCTTTGTTAAAAATTTAACAATCTTTTAGCACACTAAAGCATTACAGTAAGCGAGCACCTTTGTTAAAAATTTAACAATCTTTTAACGCACTAAAGTATTAAAGAGTTAACCAATCATACGTTTACTTCTCTTGGTTGCAGAACGATGACAAAAAGTTTCTTAAAAAAACACTTGACAAACCAAGAGTAATGTGTTATAATAGAAGTGGCACCTATTAAAAGATAACAAAATAATAACGAAAAATTTCTAAAAAAAGTAGTTGACAAATGGCGCGCCCGGTGCTATAATACAATCAGAAAGAGGGAAGGAAAACCCAGACAAACCGGAAAGGGAGAAAAAAAAATGATGCAGTATGGTTATTATGAGGCCCACGAAGCAGAGTTCGAAGCTTGGCAGGAATACGTTGATTGGCTTAACTTCGAGGCTGACATGGCCACGAACCCCTACGATGATTAAATCGTAGGGGTTTTTTATTATTAATAATAAATAGTCTATCCCCGCGGGTAAGCAAGCACCTTTGTTAAAAATTTAACAAATACGGGCGACCTTCCCCTCCTCTCCCCGGTGGACAACTCCCTGTTGTGATTATACTATACCACACACCCAGCCTTTTGTCAAGTAAAAAAATATACAAATTAGATAGGGCGTCTTTGTATAACATTACCTGTTGACATTCCTTTCGCCCGGTGCTATAATACAATTAGACAGAGGGAAGAACCCCTAACGTAAAGGAGAAAATAAAATGAACCACATCACCTACACTGACCGGTACTTTGAGAAAAATCTCCAGCGTGTGGAAGTTATCTGCCGGAGCAAAGTCTACAAGACTTATTCTGCCCATACTCCCAGCGGCTTAAAGCAGTATGCCCGCGTGTGGAATACCAGACTTAACAAGATGATAGACATACGCCTTGACACTGACCTTGTGGCAATTATTGATTGAATGGCGCGAACCCGCTAAAACCGGACGGTATAAACCAGATAAAAACATCCGGACTTAACGCGAAAACCGCAGTTCTTAGCACAAGAACATTTGACAAATAATCGAGTATGTGATACAATGCCATTAGAAAGAGACAGGAGGACAGCACAATGAAATACTACAACGACACAGACCTTCACAAGCCAAGCATCGCAGGCGCCAAACTCCTAAAGGTCGAGCGCAACAAGCTCAATCCGTTGCGTGGTTTGACTTTCGTTTCAATCAGCTATTGGAAACTAATAACAGATGAAGTGATTGGCATTATATTCTAAAGGGTAGTATGCTGTAGCCCTTCCCCTATGGGGGGCCACCGTGGGTACTCGCCCAGGGCCCGAAGCGCAGGTTACAATATAGTGACAAATTTTTTCATAATATTACAATCTCATTTTCTGAAGATAGACTATCCCGAAAGTATGACAAATCAATAACAAATTGGGGGCTAAAAAAATCTATAATTTTTTTTAAAAAAGTGCTTGACAAACCGGGCACCTTGTGCTATACTATAATCAGAAAGAGGGAAGGAAAACCCAACAAACCAGAAAGGAACTAAAAGACATGATGAATTGGGAAGAGAGATACGAACTGGACAGAGCACTGGAAGCGCTGATGGGTGAAATAGAAAATTCCAATGTGACTGATGAACAATTTGAAGAGATGGGAACCATCTATGACAATGCTGATAGCTGGAACGATTATAACAAACTGGAAGAAATGTATCTTAAGTACAGAGGTTAAAAAGCCTCTGTACTTTTTTAAAAAAAACTATTGACAAATCGGACAAACTATGATACAATACAATCACAGGTTGAAGGAAACCGCACCGGGGCAAAGGAGGGGAGAGAGTGCCCAAAAGGTAACAAAAGAAAAACACAAACTTTTTATAAAAAATGCTTGACATTTGCCCGGTCTTGTGATATTATAATACCAGAAAGAGAGAGATAAACAAATAAAAAAGAAAGAGGTAAAGAAAAATGAAGAAGCCTATTGCGAAATACAGAGTCACAATCAACCAGAAAGAAAGAGAATACAAAGTATTTACGAGTGAGCAAGAAGCAATCGACTTTGCTCGTGGAATGATTGAAGCCGACGGCAACCACGTATTTATGGGTGAACAGCGAAGCTGCTCTGGTAATGTGGTTTTGCGTTGGATGGAGTGGGTAGACGCTAAACCTAAAGTAATTATTAAATCTGTGAGCCTTGCGAATAAAGATGAATTTAGCGCTTACGACAGATGGTGCGCAAAACAGCGCGAGATCGAAGAAGCCAAAAAATGGGAAGCAGTCCGTAAAAAGTTCTTGGCCGAAGTTGCTAAGGATGAGATAAAAAAGGCAAAAGCAAAGACTCAAGCAGTCACTTGGATAGATTAAGGACTTGAAAAAGTCCTTAATTTTTTTTAAAAAGTACTTGACAAACCAAGCCCCTTTTGTTATAATACAATCAGAGAGAGGGAGAAACCGCACCGGGGCAGGGGAGGGGAGAGACTGACTTAAAAGTAACAAATTAGTTACAAAAAGTTTTTTTAATTTTTTTGAAAAAAGTACTTGACAAATGCGCCCGGCTGTGATATATTATAATCACAAAAGGAAAGGAGATAAAAAAAAATGAAAGAAACTTGGTTTGAAATTTATTACAGCGATACCGATTATGCTTTTGAAGGAGAATACTTCTTTATTGGGACAGAGGAAGAAGCCATCGCAGAAGTAACAAAAATGGAACAAGAATTTCCCGGCGTGATCGTGTGGATAAATGATAGTTTTGAAGTGGAGATTTAAAAATCTCCACTTTTTTATACAGGTAATTACTTTAAAAACTTAATAATATTTTTTGAAAAAAATGCTTGACAAATTGCGCGCCCGGTGCTATACTATAATCAGAAAGAGGGAAGGAAAACCCAGACAAACCGGAAAGGAAAAAATTATGATTTACATTAACATTTACAATTTTGAGACAGACGAGATGAAGCGCTTTTCTTTTGAGACTTTGCTTGAGGCAGAAGAATTTGCCGGAGATTATTCCATCACCGAAGATGAAGAAATTAACATTGGTAACGACACTTTTGGTATAGAGTGGAGTGATTACCTGAGCTGGGGGCATGGTAGTTTTTGAGTGGAGAAATCTCCACTCAATTTTTTTTAATGCGAAAAACCGAACACTCCCGCAGGCGGTCCGAAAAATTATACCATACCAGTAGCAGAAAGTCAAGAGGAAATTTCGCACAAAATCGCACAAAATTGAATATCCCGATTTGTATACTTTGACTATTGACACCGGGCACGCTATTTGCTATAATACAATCAGAAAGAACGAAGGGAGATAAAAAAATGATTAACATTAGAAGCATCCTGAAACTGGCTGAGAACGACGGCCTGACTCTCAAAGCTGGCAAACCCATTACTTACAAAAGCGGCTGGCAGGTTGCCACCGAGGGCGTGGAGTGCCACACCGCAAGAGAAGCAATCAACGCAGTTAAGGCTTACGGCGGTAATTGCGGCGTGTGGTTCGCTGGTGGTATCTACTACATTGACAAGAGCCACCGCGTAAACACAAAGCGTGAAGCACTGGAAATCGGCAAGGCACACAATCAGATTTCTGTTCTGGGCTGGCGTAAAATGGCTTTAGCGTACTGCTAAAGCCATTAAAAAGTTTTTTGAAAAATTAAAAAAAGTACTTGACAAATGACCGGGCATTTGCTATAATACAATCAGAAAGAGAAAGAAAAAAAAAAAAAAAAGAAAGAGGTAAAAAAAATGCTTTGGAAAGTTTCTTATAATGGATTTGTCGATTTCTTCCGCGCTGACTCTAAAGTAGAAGCCGAAGAAAAAGCCCGCATCCTTTCTTGTGGTTCTTCTTTTTCCCTTATAATCATCGGTTATTAAACCGATGATTATTTTAAAAAAATACTTGACAAATAATACAATCTCTGCTATAATACAATCAGAAAGAGAAAAGGAGATAAAAAAAATGAAAATTTGCTTTGACATGGATGGAACAATCGCCAATCTTTACGGCGTTGAGAACTGGCTTGATTATCTGATTGCTGAAGATGTAAAGCCCTACAAAGAAGCCGCGGTAATGCTTAACATGAGCGCACTTGCCCGAAGCCTGAACCGCATCCAGAAGAACGGCAATAAAATAGCGGTTATCTCTTGGACAAGCAAATGCGGGAGTCCTGAGTATAACAAAGCAGTCGCCAAAGTCAAAAAGGCGTGGCTCAAAAAGCACTTGCCGAGTGTGAAATGGGACGAAATCAATGTGGTTGCCTATGGTTACAACAAAGCAAATTTTGCAGAGAGTGCCGAAGATGTTCTCTTTGACGATGAAGAAAAGAACCGAATCAACTGGACTGGAAAAGCCTATGATGTAAATAACATTCTGGAAGTTCTTAAAACCATTTAAGAACTTCCAAAAAATTTTTTTAAAAAGGTATTGACATTTGTGCGCGCATGTGTTATAATAGAATTGGTGCGTTTCTTTCGTCAAGGGGCCGTGGCGCAGGTTACAATATAGTGACAAATTTTTGCGAGATATTACAACGAATTGCCCGGGCTTTTGGCATCCTGAAACTGGCTACAAAACAATTACAAGTCAGAGGCAAAAAGTTTTTTTTAATTTTTTTGAAAAAAGTACTTGACAAATGCGTCCGGTTATGGTATATTATAATCACAAAAGGAAAGGAGATAAAAGAAATGGAAAAGAAATTCATCTATGATGTAGCTGGTTATACCTTTGAAGATACCGAAGCTTTTGGCAAGGCTTGGAAGGCCGCAAAAGAAAAGGCCGCCGCTCTCCACTGTGCGATTTATCGCACTGTCCGCAAGGGGGAGACGGAACGCCGGGAAGTGTTCTTCAAGGCTGGGTGCTTCAACAATGTGAAGTATGCCACTCCTGACAGCGTGATGATTTTCTAAGGGATTAAAAAAATCCCTTAGAAAATTAAAAAAAAGTGCTTGACAAAACAAAACACTTGTACTATAATATAATCAGAAAGAAAAAGAAAGGAAATAAAAAAATGTACATCGTAACTGCTTATAAGATTTGGGAAGAATTTGAAGATTATGACGAAGCTGACCTGTATTTTTCCGCTTTGAAATACGGCGGGTACAAGTACGTGGAACTGAAAAAGAAAACCACGACTGATGAATACGAATACTTTGAAAGCATTAAAATCTTTGTAAAATAATTAAAAAAGGGGCTTGACAAATCAAGCCCCTTGTGCTATATTATAATCAGAGAGAGGGAGAAACCGCACCGGGGCAGGGGAGGAGAGAGACTGACTTAATAATTACAAAAGAATGACAAAAAATTTCTAAAAAAGTCATTGACTTTTCCCTCGGCCTATGCTATTATAATACCAGAAGCAAGAGGAAAAGAGGAAAGAACAAATGATAACTGTGCGCTTTGCTACTGCGGCCGATACTCTGCGAGTCGTGCGGGGACTTCAAAACAAGGGCATGAATTTTAATACCACCGCGCAAGCAAAAGCTGACATTTTGGCAGGCCATTTGCTGGTCGCTGAAATTGATGGGCGCATTGTGGGAAGTCTGGCGGTCGTTCCTACTGCGCACGGCTACACAGGCTTGAAACGTGGCTGTATTTATAACAAGAAAAATCAGGGCAAGGGCGTTCTGTCTGCTATGTTTGATTTTGCTTTGTCTCTTGGTTTGGGAGATTATGGTTGTACCCCTTGGGCTGAAAATATTGCGGTTATCCATTCTTTGGAAAAGCGTGGTTTTCACTATGAGAAAACAGTCTGTGAAAAATATTTGGTCTATGTGAAAAAAAGTCCTTGACATTTGCCCTGACTTGTGATATTATAATACCAGAAAGAGAAAAGGAGATAAAAAAAATGAAAATGAATGAAAAAATCAAAGAACTGGAAGCCAAAGGGTACAACAAACATGACACCTATGAAGTAGACGAAGCTGCGGATGGTGGGTGGGTTATTACAGTTTATACCAGTTTGTGGGGCTTTGAAGAATATCTGTATGATACAGACGGGAATCCCATTGAAGCAACAGAAATCAATCTGTATGGCAAGCCCCAAAAAATTTATTAAATTGGGGCTTGACAAGTAAAAACAAATAGTGTATAATGAAATCACAAAAGGAAAAGAAAAGGAGAATTAAAAAATGAGTTATTTCATGGGAAATGGTCGTGCTGATACCTGCCGCAATGGTGAAGCCTACAAGGGCAAGGCGGTTGAAATGGTGATTGATGTGCTGGAAGTCAGGGACGGCTTTGAACTTCGCAAGGCAAGCGACAGCACTGGAACGGCGGCAAAGTTCCGCATCTTTTGGGATGGTGAGTGCATCAGTACTGTCTACAATGAAAAGGAAGCGCGGGCGCTGTTCAATGACTTCGCCCCTGCCCCTAAGCGCAAGGCGGGACGCCCCAAGAAGAACGCCGCATAAATTCCAAAAGAGAAAGAGTTAAAAAACTCTTTCTCTTTTCTTGTGCGCCGCCCGGGCAAGCGGATTTCTTTAACTGGAGTTAGCGCCGACTAACCCGACAGGCCCCGAGCTTTAGTACATTAAAGTGGTGAAGAATTTTGCGGCGATTTACTTGTTAAAAACTTAACAATATTTTTTCCGAAAAAGAGCTTGACAAATGCGTCCGGATGTGGTATATTATAATCACAAAAGGAAAGGAGATAAAAAAAATGAAACGTGAACAGTACTACAAGAACAAGAGAACGGGCGAACGTACTGAAAACCATAAACAGGCTATGGAGTGGTACAGGGCAAAGGATGAAATCGAAGTCTGGTATTACTCCGAAGTGTGCGGCGAATGGATTTGCGGGGTTGAGTGGGTTTGGTAAAAACCCACTCAAATTTAAAAAAACACTTGACAAACCAGATAAATTGTGTTATAGTATAATCACAAAAAGAAAAAGAAAAGGAGATTAAAAAAATGACTTACGAAGAAATGTATGATCTGCTGGCCGATGTTCTCGGAATTGATGAAAACGCGCTTGATCTGGCCTTTGCTATTGGCGGATGTAACGAAGAAACCGCCGAAAGAATTCTGTTCTACTACACTGGGTGGCATTTCTTTGAGGGCTGGCTTGGCGAACTGGAAGAGGACTGAAAAAGTCCTCTTTCGCCCGGGCGATAAAAAAATTACAAAAGAAAGACATTGACAAATAACCAAAAGTATGGTATTATAATACCAGAAAGAGAAAAGGAGATAAAAAAAATGAAAAACTATAATAACATGAGCTGTGCTGAACTGCGGCGACAACTGAACCAGATTGACAATGATCTGCAGAACTTTCCCACCATGAGCCAAATTGAAAAAGACCGCCTGATCTATGAGCGAAGAAAAGTCAATGGCATTCTGCTCCACAAGATTACAGAAATTCTTGATGAATGTGAAAAAAATGCTTGACAAGTAAAACAAAGTATAGTATAATACAATCACAAAGAAAAGAAAGGGAGATTTAAAAAATGAAAAAGTTTGAAACCAAAATTACCCGCGACAATGCCGAAGTCAAGTGTGTTGTGGAAGCTATCGACAAAGACCACGCCGCCCGCCGCTTCTTTGAGATTCTGGGAGAGCACGGCCTGAAAATCAAGGAACTGTAAAAAGTTCCTTGATTTTTAAAAAAGAGTATTGACAAATAAAACCGGGTATGCTATAATAAAAACACAAAGAAAGAAAAGGAGAATAAAAAAAATGATTACTGCTACCGAACTCAACAAGCGTATGCCTTCCACCCGCATTCTTCCCGATGGATTTATTACCGCAGAAACTGCCATTGAAGAAATACTTCCTATGATTGAAAAAGGAATTTTAGCAATCGCCGGACGTGGCGGGCACAGTGCTTTGATTAAGAAAAGCGCAATCGCTAAATATAATTTGAGCGGCTTTTGTATCGCTTCTCAAAATGAATTGATGGATGGCATCGCCAAAGCTCTGCGAAAAGCAAAGTTTTCTGTCAGTGTTACGGACAGTCATAGTTCCATTCACGTTAATTGGTAAACAGGAGATTTAATTCTCCTGTTTTTTTATTGCCGAAAATACTTCAAAAATTTTAAGTAAAAACCGCAAAAAACTTCTTGACAAACCGCCCGGGCAATGTTATAATGTAATCACAGGTTAAGGGAAACCGCACTCGGGCAGGAGAGGGGAAGGACTGACTTTAAATTACAAAACAGTAACAAATAATTCCAAAAGAAAGTCGTTGACATAATACAGTTAACCTGCTATAATGATACCAGAAGTTAAGAAAGAGAGGAAATAAAAAAAATGTATCAGACCGCTATAGCTGCCGCCCTTGTTGTTATCTTTGCCGTAGCACTTGCCGCAATTTATTTGAACAATTTATAAAAAGGGGCTTGACAAGTCCGGGCTTATGTGCTATAATGAAATCACAAAAGGAAAGGAAAAGGAGAAAAAAGAAATGCCGCCTATTGATTTAACAAACATTAGTTTTCATGTGTATGAATCAAGAACTGACCGCCTTACAGTTATTAAGGCTCTTGGAATTGGCGAACCTGTAGCAACCATTACAGAACTTGACCGCAAGGGAAATAATTGCTACAAGACTTTAACTTCTACTGGTGTGATTGTAATTCGTGATTGCCATAATATGATTATCACCCTTTACCTTGCGCGCATCGGTCAGGCAATCAAGATTTACAAGAATAACTTTAAGACCACACGACTTCCCGATGATGTTTATTATAATATTAGAACTAATGAAACGACTTATCCCGCCCTTTACCTTTAAGGGCGGGAACTTGATTTTTATAAAAAAAAATAGTATAATAATTATAGAAAAATGAATAAAGGGGGTTTCAAAATGTCATTAGAACTTGCCCGGGCACTACTAACAATTGTTAAGTATTGCGCTTCGTGCGATAATTGCGCATCGTGCCCACTTCGTGACTTTTGCGGGAAAATGCCACTTGAATGGTAATTAAACGCAAAGAGCCGATATTTCCAAGGTCGGTTCGCACTTTCACACATTAAAGGGCTGAAGAATTTTCGGCGGGCAAGGCAAGGTAAAAATAATTTATATTTTTTTCCTAAAACCTATTGACAAAGTAAGACCCCTATGGTATACTATAATTGTTCCAAGAGAGAATAATAAAAAATAAAAAGGAGAATGAAACAATGTATAATGTGCGGTTTTATGATTCCACGGTTGGCAATGTGGAGGAAGATTTTGATTCTTACGAAGCGGCGCAGGAATATTGGGATGATTACGCAGATACAGAAACCTGTCTTTTTGGTAGAATGATTGACCTTGATAATGGGGAAATTATCTGGCAGTTTGACGACAGAGAGGCAGAATAAAAAAATATAAAAAAGGGCTTGACAATCAAGCCCTTTTGTGCTATTATAATACCAGAAAGAGAAAAGGAGATAAAAAAAATGACTACTTACAGAGAAAACTTACTTGACCGCTTAATTGCTATTTACGGACTTGAAGATCCCATCGTTATCCAGTTCGCGCAGATGTGTGAGAGATACACGGATAATTCTTGGAATGATGATGTCTTGCGGTTCTTGGTGGAAGCCCACGAAGCAGACCCAGTTTTTGAGGAAGATTAAAAATCTTCCTCTTGACTTTTTTATTTTATTATGTTATAATATAACTATAATAAAAGGATGGAGTATAAAAAAATGAAAGATAAAGTGTTTAATAAATTAGAAGATTGGTGGATGGATGTATCTTTATGGGATTGGGGCAGAATTTTATTTATTTTATTTATAATTTCTTTAGTTGTATGCTTTATTTTGTTTTGTCTTTGGGCTGGCGGGTACTTCTATGATGAAGTTGAAAATTATGACTTTACCGCACAAGTGTATGATAAAAACCATTATACTACTCAATCAGTTAGTTATGTAATAAGCGGCAAAACACGTATCCCTGTTATTCATACTCATCATCATTACAAAGTTATGTGGGAGGATGGAGAGGTCCGCGAATCTTTTGAAGTAGGTTCTAATCATTATGATTTAATTAAAATTGGGGACTTTATTAATGTTCATTGTTCTGTAAAAGCAGATAAAGACGGTGAACTTCATTATTATTATAGTTTCAAGGGATATTAAAATCCCTTGAAATTTTTTTCAAAAACTACTTGACAAAACGCCCGGGCTGTGATACAATACAATCACAGGCGGAGGGACGCCACACTCGGGTAGTAGAGGGGGAGGCTTTTTTATTTAAAAAAAATGGGGGAGGTTGTCCAAAAGATAACGAAAAAATGACAAAAAATTTCTAAAAATAATTCTTGACATTCGCCCGACTTTGTGTTATATTATAATTACAGAAGGAAAAGAAAAGGAGAATAAAAAATGTTTATTGTTATTCTTAAAATTATTGCTATTATTGCTATCGTTCGTTTTGTTGGCGCAGTTATCGAAATATTAATGAAGAATCTATTTCTTGAAATTGAGTCAAGACGTTATGATAATAATCCCCAGCGTAAACAGAAAATTGAAGAAATGCGAAAAAGAATTGAAGAAAATTTAAAAAGGCCTTGACAAATACAGCCCTATGTGCTATAATAAAGACAGTCAAGAGGGGTAGAGAAAATCCCCCACCTGACTCGGCGGTTCAAGAGGGTTTATCCTTAAAGCCCTTCCCCAGTGAAGTCAATAAAATGGCTTCTTCAGTGACAGTTCTCTATCAGTAAGCTAATCCCTGTCCGAAAACAAAAGTCTGATAGCCTGCGCAGGCGGCAGGATAATATAGCCGCTGGTTAAACTTCCAGAGTCAACAAAAAAAGTTAAAAAAGGTCTTGACAGGATGTAAATCCTGTGATATAATAAAGACACAAAGGGCGAGGGGAGCGCAACCCGAGAGGAACGGGCTGACCCACGAGAGTCGGTAAGACACTCCCCCAAGACCCCTGCCGCGCGGAGTCCTGTTGCGCGGGATATAAATGTGAACCAAGCGCTAAAAACGCAACCCCGACATGGGTAGCCGACGAATGGGCGGTAAGAGGTGTCAAGGCTCTGGAAGGGGGACGGCAGGACGAGCCAAAAAAAAGTCAGGAATTTTAAAAAAAGTTCTTGACAAATTGCCCGGGCTGTGGTAATATATAATCACAAAGAGAAAACAAGGAGGAAAAGAAAATGACAAACGAATATTGGGAAGCCCACGAAGCCGAATGGCTGGCGGAGCAGGAAGCCATTGAATGGCTTCTATTCGAAGCCGATATGGCCACAGACCCCTACCGGGATTAAAACCCGGTAGGGAGGAAAATAAAAAAAAGTAGTTGACAAATCCAAAAGTATATGATATAATTAAGGCACAAAAAGAAAAGGAGATAATAAAATGTCTGGATTCTATGAACTTCAATGTATTGATGCTTTTGGTTTTTCCGTATATTATTATTTTTATAGCCCTCGTGTTATTCGTAATCCAAAAGGCGCTTTGAAATCTGGTTTTGCCCCTGATAAAGTGCGGATTTTGGTGGAAGACCGTGAGGACAGCCCTTGCGGAATCCGCTTTATTCATAACCCTTTTGAATATATTTATTTGAAGTATTTTAAGAAAGCGGGAACTTTTAAATTTGACGGTTATCGTTTTGACTGGGAAAAAGAAGAACTCTAAAAAAAGTTCTTCTTTTTTCAAAAAACCTCTTGACATTTACGTTTAGATTTGCTATACTATAATCACAAAAGGAAAAGAAAAGGAGAATAAAAAATGTACGAATACACAATCCGTTATCTTGAGAATGGTGAGGAAGATTACCTCTATGGATACAGTGAGCGCGATTTAATTAAGCGCTATCCTGAAATCCCCCGCAGTATGTATGTAATCGTAAGCCGCGAGTATATCGACTAAACCCTACTACAAAGTAGGGTTTATTTTTTTATGCGCCCAAATGAATAATTATTTATTTATAATGAATGAATATTCAATACATAAATATGCGTTATAAATAAATAATTATTCATTTGGGCGCACCGTCTTCCAGCCGCCGCGCAGCGTGTTTCTATTATATCATATATCAGCAATTTTGTCAAGCATTTTTTATTCGTCAAAATGCACAAATTTTTTTCCTGAAATGAATAATGAATAATGATACAGGGGGGTGAATAAAAATTTTTTTAAAAAAAGTATTGACAAATGCCCGGGCATCTGCTATAATCATAGACAGAAAGAGACAAGGAGGATAAAAAAATGACTAACTATTATTTCGACATGGATGGTGTTCTGGCTGACTTCCATGGTGTTTACACTGATAGAGTACAGGCTTTCCAGTATGATTTTATCGCTAATCTTGCCCCGTTTACCGCAAACGTTGAACTGGCGAAGTCTCTTATAGCACAGGGCAATCGAGTTTATATTTCCAGCCTTGCCGCAAGCGAAGAAGCAAAGCAAGCAAAAATTGATTGGCTTGCGAAGTATCTTCCAGAAATCCCCCGTTACCGCATTATCATCATTGTAGGACATGGCAACAAGGCCGAACACATGAAAACAAAGACCGGAACTCTCATTGATGACAAGCGTGCCAATTGCCGCCAGTGGGAAAAGGCCGGACAGCGTGCGGTATGGTTAGAAATCAAGGGGGGAGCAATCTCCCTTTGATTCTAAAAAAAATTATTTTGTAACCATTTTGTAGTTGATTCTGCCCGGGTTATCTGCTATAATTAAGCCAGAAAGCAAGAGAGGAGAACAAAAAAATGTACACTGTTACTTATACCAACATCATCACCTGCAAGACTAATGGAGATACCATCCAGCAGACCGTTAACTTCTATCATACCGGCAAAACCGAACGCCACGACAGCCGCCCTTGGTATGAGGGAAGCGACATTGAGGAAATTGCTGGAAGCGTCAAGTCTAATGGCTTCAGCCTTGCCGATGGCCGCACGAATTACGGCGATACTCTGGAAGAGAAATGGAACGACTTCCGCACCCGCACCGCTTCTCGTGTGTTCATTTATGTAACTGCTGAAAATATTGGTTATTACATGAACATTGATGAATTTGAAGAATTTGTCAAAATGTGGTGCTACATTACTCACGAGTCCGCAAAAAATGGCGGGCTGTCTAAAATTAGATGTAAGCACGAAAGCCAGAAAATGAGAAACTGGCTGGCTCACAGAGCGGCTTAAAAAAAGCCGCTCTAAAATGAAAAAAGTTCTTGACAAATCCGGTTCTATTTGCTATAATCTTAAGTGTCAAGGGGTTAAGAAAACAACCCCAAAAGAAAGGAGAAAATAAAATGTCCTCTATCGCTGTCCGCTACATCGACCTTTTCACTGGTGCCCATAACTCCGAAACCATGCGCCTGCGTGACCTCCATTACTTCCTTGAAGACGAAGCCAATGGAGAAATCCAGATTCTAGAAATCGACCAGTCTTTCGATGGCTGGGAGACTATGGAAATTATCTTCCAGCTTAATCAATAAAGAGAGAGCCGCAAGGCTCTTTTTTTTTATTCATTTTTTTATGAAAAATATTCAATGTATAAATATTCATTAAAAATGTATCTTTATTCATTTGGGCGCGTCCTCTTCCATCGGCCGCAGCCGTATTTCACTTTCATACACTAAAGCGCTAAATCGTTAGCGAATTAGCGTGCTAAAGTGAACAAAAAATATTTTCCCGAAACTTTAACACGCTAAAGTGGTAGTGGGGTAGCGATTTACTGTATTAAAGTGCGCCAAAAAAGTTTTTCGCTTACTTTAATTCGCTAAAGTATTAAAGAGTTACAATTTGGTAACAATCGATGACGGCCGGTTTCACTTTCACACGCTAAAGCGCTAAATTGCGAAAGAATACAGGATGTAATCACTTTAATACGCTAAATCCCTAAACCTACTGGATTAATAGACTTTATTACGCTAAAGCGACGAAGTTTGTTAGTTAATTAACAAACAAAGTTCATAATTTATTTACAAAGATTTAACATTTACGAAGATTGTTAATTATTTAATTAACAATTACAAAACAGTTACAATTGTTTCTACTTTGTTTCTTTTACCCGGTTCTTTTGTGCAGGATGTACAACAGACCTTGCTTTTTTCACTTTTATTTTGTGCAAAATCCCATCTTGCAATCCGGTTGCGTATCTGCTATACTATAATTGTCCGAAGGGACAAGAGAAAAACAGATTGAAAGGAAACTGAAAGAAATGAAAGAGAACATCCTTGCTTACATTATGTCTACCTACATGCGCATGGCCTACACCCCCGCCTACATCTTCGGTTATGCTATCAAGGGCACCATATACGCCGCGCGCGTCACAAATGCGGACGCTATTCTGCCCTATATAGCAAGCCTTGACCGCGCAAGCTCCAAGAATGGCGGCACATATAGCGCCAAGTATAAGCCCAACGCCGAAAAGTGGGCAATCATTATGAGCGCCGCCGTGGAAATCCGCCCCATCTGCACTGTGGACTATATGGAACAGCGCAAGGTTGAAACTCACCACAATCGTGGTCAGCTCTTTGAGGATATGGTTGCCGCCGCTTTCAATATGGCACAGGTTGATAGCAAAAATGCCAAGTTCACCACTTCCGGTGATGTGGTTGCCAAGGACGGCACTCATTATCAGGTCAAGTACAGCAAGGCCACCTTCACCGATGAGCGTACACTCCACAACCTTATGGGGGCCTGATAGGGTAAACCCTATCTCCCCCATATGGGCCGGGCACTAAAAAAAATTTGTTCCATATGAAGATTCCCTATTGACAAATGTTAAAAAATTTGGTAAAATATATACACAAAGAAAAAGAAAGGAATTGAATGAAATGAAGACTATATGGTTTGATATGGACGGCACTCTGGCTGACCTTTATAGTGTTGAAAACTGGCTCCCGATGCTTCGGGCGAGCGACCCCACCCCCTATATGGTCGCACGTCCTCTTGTAAATCTGTCGGCTCTGGCAAGGGTACTGAATCGACTCCAGCGTGAGGGCTATGAAATCAGCGTAATTAGCTGGCTTTCCAAGACTGGCACTCCCGCATATAACGCAGAAGTGACCGCTGCCAAGTACGCATGGCTCGCCAAGCACCTGCCTTCTGTGGACTTTGATGAAATCCACATTGTCCCCTATGGTACTCCCAAGCAGGTATATGCACATAGCGTTGATGATATCCTGTTTGATGATGAAGCCAAGAATCGGGATAACTGGACTGGGGTTGCCTATGGTGTAGATAACATCATCTCTATTCTGCGCTCTCTCTAAAAAGGGGCGCAGTTCGGCCCGGGCAATCGGCTTGTTAAAAAAATAACTTTTAAAACCCCTATTGACAAATACCAAGAGTAAGAGTATAATGGACTTACAGAAAGGGGATAGAACAATGACTAATGCTGATGAAATTCGTATTAATCTTTACATGCGCAATCTTGATATTTCGAGAGAAGAAGCAATTGCGCTTATGCGGGATGAAGAAGAAGATAATCTTCCAGAATTAACGGCTGAACAGCGCAAGGTAGAAAAAGAAATGCGACAGGCTGACCGCAAAAAGGAAACCATTCCTCGCAAGCGAGAACGCAAACCTGATAATGACAAGCGTTTCCTTATTGATACCTTTGTTTGGGCTTTGACTACCGATGAAGAAACTAACGGGGATAATGTTAATGCTGAAAATGTCATTATCACTAAGATCGAAAGAGAAATTGAATTTGACTATAATGGTAACCACTACCGCCTGACACTGGCGAGACCAAGAAAGGAAAAGTAATAAAATGGAAAATTATGAAGCCCTCATGGATGAACTTACGCGCCTAAATATTCAGAAACAGGCAGTTATGAAAAATATTCACGAAGTTGAAAAGAAACTTGACGTAATTAGGGAAGAAAAAGCTGCTATTCTTTATAAAGAAATTATGGAAAAATTTTCTGAATTGATGTCTCTTGGCTATCGAATTGATACAAGAATTTGGAATAATGAGTGTGGCAGTTATGATTGGTATGAATTGGAAAATGGTAATTTCCGCTATCGGCATAAGGACACTGTGATAGTAGATTAACAATCTGCTATCACGCGCCCGGGCCAAAAGTTAACATAAAGGTATTGACAGACTTATTTAAATGTGATATACTATAATCACAAAAACAGAAAGGGGAAAATAAAAATGACTATTATGATTGTTGGTTCGGCTATTGGCCTTGGTCTTGCGCTTCTGGTGGCTTGGCTCTTTGATTATTAAGAGCCAGTTTGCCCGGGCAAAACCTTGTTAAAAAAATATCAAAATGAAATTTTAAATGCCCTCTTGACATTTTTAATATTATTTGTTATACTATAATTGTTCCAAAGGGATGGGCCAGACCAAGATACTTGAAAGGCAACCAGTAAAGTTGAGGGGACAGAGTGGAATACTTTGGAATTGGGATTGAGATTTGCCCACTTGGCAGACGTATTGGGCCGCGTCATAATCACTGTGTCCCACAGGTGTAGTCGGAGCGCGCAGACGAAAAAGTAGGGAAGCCAAGAAAAAGTAAAATAGGGGGAATCTGGAAATTGGCCAGTTTCACGGAGATGGGGTAGAATTGCCCGCCGCTAAAAGGAAGCCCCCTAAATTCTCAAATAAAATTCAAAATGCCCTCTTGACAATTATTAAAAAGTATGCTATAATAAATACAGAAAGTGAGGGAAAACCAAATGGATTATTTAAAAAGACTTACCTGTAAAGATTATACCAGTTGGGATTTAAATTGCCCTCGTATCGTTCACATTAGAAACCGTCAGAAAATAGAAGCAATGCTTAAACGTAAGGCGAGAAGAAAAGAAAATGAAAAACTAAAATACCTTCTTGACAAATCCTAATAAGTATGTTATAATGTAAATGTAAATGAGAGAAACCCAAACAGGTTGGGCGACTGTTCGAGTCAGCAAAGTGGATAACCGATGGTTCAACTCCAATTTCTCTCTCCTATAAAATTGACATAGAAATTTAATATGCGTGGGTGCTGGAACTGGTATACAGATTGGTCTTAAAAACCAATGCCCAAATGGGATTGGGGGTTCGATTCCCCTCCCACGCACCAACAACATCTTTCCTCCTTTCTTTCTTTCTCTTTCTATGCGGCTCCTACTTAATAAGTAGGAGTTGCGCCCGGGCTATTGACTGAAATTAGGTATTGACATTTATTTTATTTGTGCTATAATAATTATAGAAAATAAAAAAAGGAGACAATAGAAAATGGATATTAGAAACATGCCCGCTGAAGCAGCCTACTATGAGTTTGTCGTAGCAATTCCTAATGCTGACCACTATACTTTTATTGGTATGTATGCTGATGGATACAAAGCCGAAAATGTTGCTCTTGAGTATGGTGGAATTGTGATTCATAATGTGCGGATTCAGGGGTACCAGCCCCCTGAACCTAAAAAGAAGTATTATACTTTTAGTGGAACATGGTCTTGGGGTTGTTGGGCTACTAGCGAAAAAGAAGCACGCAAGCAATTTGATGAAGCCTATGCTGAAGATATCGACATTGAATATGACCACATTGAAATTGAGGTAGATGAATAATCTACCTTGATTACCCGGGCGCGCGTTCACAAAAAATTCATAATTTTTCGGCAAATATCTATTGACATTTGCGCACTCATCTGCTATACTATAATTGTTCCAAGAGAGAAAAACAAAAAGGAGAAAGTAAAAATGAAAATTAATTACAAGGAAGTTTGCGTTTGCCTCCAGTGCCCCTTCTGTGGTAAGGGCCATGAAGTCGAAGTTAATGAGATGGACTATTGGGATTGGGAAGATGGCGTGCTTGCGCAGGATGCTTTCCCCTATCTGTCTGCTACTGAGCGTGAGCAGTTGATTAGCCACCTGTGCCCCTCTTGTCAGGATAGTATCTTTGGTGTTGATGAAGAGGAGGAATAAAAAATGAAAACAACTGGAATTGTGCGGCGTGTGGATGACCTTGGTCGTATCGTTATCCCCAAAGAGATTCGGCGTGCTCTTCACATTAAAGAGGGCGACCCCCTTGAAATCTATGTTGATGATAACATGGTATGTTTTAGGAACTATAAGTATCAGGCAGTTGAAGATGCCTGTAAAGAAGTTCTTAATGCTTCTGCTGATTTGGTTAATACTGAACAGCGTGACGCCATTGCGGCACATCTCAAAGCAATCCGAGAATTGATTTTCGAGTAAGCCGAGAGTTAATCTCGGCTAACCGCCCGGGCGAATTGTTAAATAAATAACTATTAAAAAAGGTATTGACATTTAGCCCCCTATCTGCTATACTATAATTGTTCCAAGGGAAAAACAAAAAAAGGAGATAAAAAAATGAGAGTACACATTGAACATTTTGCCACTTCTTACAGCATCACTTTCCATTCTGATGAAAGTGAGTATGATGTTGAGAACTTCGGTTCTCTGGATGCGGCACTTGCTTATGCCGAGGAAGAGATTGATGTACGGTGTCAGGCCACCTTTGCCACCATTTGGGATAGCAATACTGGTGAGGTCTATGCTTCTTGCTCTTGGGATGATGAATCCATCCCCGAAGAGGATTATGGAGCATGGGATGACTGGAACTACAATGAAGATGAGGGCTTTGACCCCTATCTTGGCGAATACACTTGGGACTGCTGAAAAACAGTCCCAACTTTTTTAGTATTCCCAAAGAATCCCAGAACGCCCGGGCGAAAAGATTGTTAGAAAAATAACTTTCTCATCGTTGAAAAAAAATCTTGACAAATTTAATTGAATGTGTTATTATAATAATGCCAAGAGGAAAGGAGATAAAAAAATGGATTATGTGTATTTGATTTGGGAAGATGTTGATGATTGGGCTGAGAATGGTGGCGGCACTTACCTTGTTAGCATTTATACTAATAAAGAGGATGCTGATAAAGAGTGCGAAAGACTCAATAAAAATCGTCCTTATAAGAATATAAATTATTTTGTGGATAAAGGAGTTGTAAAATAATGGAACTTATTTGTCCTTATTGCATTAGACCCCTTCAATGGGATGACACGATAGATTATGATATTGGCATTGATTATGCTGATATTAAGGACACAGGCCATTGTCCTAAGTGTAATAGACACTTTCACTGGTATACGCATTTTGTATTTTCTCGTTATGAAGACTTGACAGAAGATTAAACCTGTGCTATAATAAATACAGAAAACAAGAAAGGAAGTAAAAAAAATGGCAATTGTAATTGGACTTTTGATTGGGTATGGTATCAGTTTCCTTGCTAATGCTGGCCTTGTGTGGCTCCTGTGCTGGGGACTGAAAGCAGTCGGTATTACCACTATCGGCGGATGGACTGTGGCTTTTAGCTGGCCGCTGGTGCTGATTTTCACCGTTGTTTACATGATTCTTCATGGTATCTTCGGTGGACGCAATAAGAAGTAAGGAGGAACAATTATGAAAGATAAGATTACTTATAGTATTGTTGAGGAAATTGCTGTCCTCTCTACTCGTGGCAGTTGGACTCTTGAACTTAACCGCGTAGCATGGAATGGCGGTTCGCCCAAGTATGACATCCGTTCATGGGACGCAGACCACACCAGAATGGGCAAGGGAATCACTCTCAACGATGATGAGATGGAAGCCCTGCTCGATGCGATGGCGGCAAGAGATTAACCTTGCCCCATCGCCCGGGCGGTTTATTAAATAAATAACTATTAAAAAGGTATTGACAAATTTTATTAAGTATGTTATATTATAATTACCAAAAGAAAAGGAGAATAAAAAAATGGATTGGAAAGAAAAAATTGCGGCAGGAATGAAAATGATTATGGAAGGCTGCGATAATGAAGGCCTTTGGTGTGATTGCAGAGGGTGCCCTTTTGGAGCTATTTGTGATAGCATCTTAAAAGATGAAGAAAGTTGCTATTCCACTCCCGATTGTTGGGAAGAAGAAGGAATTTTCAAAACACCTCTTGACACATTGTAATTTATGTGTTATACTATAATCACAAAGAACGAAAGGGGAAAATAAAATGGAAAAGTTCGATAAACGTATGAACAAAAAGACTGGTGAGGAACTTCAACAGTACCTCGCTTTCCGCCGCAAGGCTGGTCGTGTGCCCGCCAAAAAGGGCAAGGGGTCGTATGACCGCAAGGATTTCAAGAAAGGGGTGGCGTAGGATGAAGAATCCAAGATGGCAGATTGAGTACCACTGGATAAATGATGAGGGTATCTGTGAGTCCTATCGTTTCAATCATATTTACACTAATCTCGATGCCGCTATCAAGGCTTATGAAGATTATGTAAGGCTCGAAGGCTGTGGATGGTATGACCTGATTGAAATTACTGAAAGAGTAATTTCCATTTAAAAAGGAGGAAAAATTATGACTGAGATGACTAAACTTGCTGCTCTTTTAGAGCAGGCCCATGTTCCCTTTGAAGTGCGTGACCATTGGTCTAACACTAAGCAGATTTGTTATCCAAACTGCGAAAATGTAGTCTGTGATGCTGTCTGCTTCCCCGGCTCTTACGGTTTTTCGGATGGACTTTTGGAAATCATGGGGCTTGTGGATGAAGAGGAAGTCGGCGATACTGTTGAGGGCTGGCTTTCTGCCGTTGAAGTCTTTCAGCGTATCTACAAGCATTACAGATACGGCACGATTTAAGCCCTACGGGGGTTAATCGCCCGGGCGGTTTGTTAAATAAATAACTTTTAAAAAGCCTATTGACTTTTCATAGAAAAAGCGTATAATAATAATTGTCAAGGGGAGGGGCTCCCAAAAAAACAAAATTGCCTGTGGGATTTAACTGGCGACCTGATAAAAAAAATTCTTGAAACAAAGAAAAACCCCTTGACAACTGGAACAATCTATGGTATAATAAGAGTGTCAAGAGGGAGAGATACGGAAAGCCTGGCCAGTCAAGGCGAATAGGTTCGAACCCTTGCGGGGGACGCCCCCGAAGAAATCTCGAAAAAAAATGTAAAAAACCCTCTTGACAAGATACCAAAAGTATGGTACAATAAATATGTAAGGTAAAGGGAACAAGAAAAACCCTCCTTAAATAAATGCCTTGCCGTCGCTAAAAGGCATGAGAATCTGGCGACAACATTTAGGGTAGCGACCGACGCTGAAAGGATTGATACTATGGCAGATAAGATGACTAATGTGAAGGCTATTAACTATGCCCTCGACAACTGCGACCTCCCCGCCGATGTGCGTGAAAAGTTTGAGGCCATGAAGGCTTCCTTTGAGAAGCGTAACGCCTCTAAGGCTGGTAAGCCCTCTAAGAAGGCCACTGAGAACGCGGAGACCGCGGAGCGTGTGATTGCCGCTATGGCTGAGGGTGAGACCTATGATACCAACGGTATCAAGGCTCTGCTCGGTGATACCGACATGTCCCCGCAGAAGGTGACTGCGGTCATGAAGGCTCTCGGCGACCGTGTGGTTGTTGAGAAGGTTAAGGGTAAGGCGGTTTACCGCCTCGCCTGATAGACTGCCGTCTATCGAATGGTTTCTAAGGGGTTGAGCCCATCAGCCCCTTTCCAGTAGCAGGAACATAGGAAACGCACTTCCTATGTGGAATGTGAAACAGGTCTTTCGCGAAGATGCTGACACAAGAAAACTGCGGGTAAATTGTTTCTTTACTGCGTTTGATTCTTCTGCCCCAAACGAATGAATAGAAATGCGGTGACTTTACGGCTGTTGTTATGGTGTAGCCTATTCAAAACGAAAATGTGGATAATAACCATAGACAAAGCGGGTTGACTTGTGCGTAGTCAATCCGCATTTTTGTATTTGGTAGTTAGCCTATACTAACTAATGCCCGGGCGGTGGTTAGGGACGACTAACCGATTGTTAAATAAATAACTTTTAAAAACCTATTGACTTTTTTGGGAAAGAGAGTATAATAATAATTGCCAAGGGGAAGAGACCAGAGCCTTTTACGAAAGAACCTCAAAAAGCGGAGATACAAGGGCACTCCGAACACTTCAAAAAAATATTCTAGATAAAATTTGAAGAAACCCCTTGACAAGTTCCACAAAGTGTGGTACAATGTAAGTGTAGTAAGGAAGAGGACAGAGGCATCAAGAACGGTTCAAAAAAAATGAAAAACCCTCTTGACAAATCGCTCAACCTATGCTATAATAAGTATGTAAGATAAAGGAAACCCACTGAGCCTTGTCCTACTAAAAGGCTTTAGAATCTGGTAGGTAAAAAATTCTTTGAAAGAGGTAGATACTATGACTACTCGTACTCTCTCCTATGTTGGCGCTATTGACTTCGCTCTCTCTGTCCTGTCTCAGATTGACCCTGAGCAGATTGCCATCGAGCCTGCGGCCGAGGGCAAGGAGCCTGTCACTGTGGGTAAGGTCTGTGAGAAGCTGACTGCCCTGCGTGATGTTCAGGCCAAGCGGTCTGGTACTAAGCACGAGGGGCCGACTAAGGCTCAGGTTGAGCGTGCCGCTCTTGCCGAGCGTGTGTTCGCGGCTATGGAGCCTGAGAAGTCCTACGGGACTGCTGAGATTGCGGCTCTCCTGCCTGAGCTGGAAGGTGCTACCCCCCAGCGTGTGACCCCCCTGATGAAGCTCCTCGGTGAGCGTGTGGCGGTGTCCAAGGTTAAGGGTAAGGCGGTATACTCTATCGCCTAAGCCCTACCTCGCAAAGGTTCCTACCTATTAGGTAGGAACTGCGCCCGGGCAAAATTTTTTATTTGAAATTTTAAAAAAAATATATTATAATATTTATAGAAAATAAAAAAGTATCACTTTTTTAAATAGACTCATTGTCCGGGCGCGCGGATTGTTAAATAAATAACTTTTAAAAAAGGTATTGACTTTCTGTTTAAAAAGAGTATAATAATAATTGTCAAGGGGAGCGGTAAAGAGTGAGAACGAGCGCTGACCGCGAAAAAAAATAAACTATACTAGGATGGGAAAACCCCTTGACAAGTTCCACAAAGTGTGATACAATATAAGAGAAGTCAAGAGAGAGACAGAACAGGTCAAGTAAGACACCGCGGAAGGTCTGAAAACGAAGTGAAGTCAAAAAAAACTTCGAAAACCCTCTTGACAGACTCCACAAAGTATGTTATAATAAATATGTAATCAAGAGAAGCTACCTCTTAAAAAGCAGAAAGGAATTGATACTATGGCTAATCGCGTTGTTTTCCCATTCACTCAGAATCAGGCTTTCTCCGCTCTCATCTCTCTGATTGAGACTGGCGAAGCCAAGTACGAATCCACCGATAAGTCTGGCGAGACTTCCATTGTCAAGCCTGACGCCGCTACTCTGGTGGAGTTCCTCCAGCACCGCATTGAGCAGAACTCCAAGAAGTCTGATGCTCCTCGTAAGCTGACCCCTGCTCAGGAAGCTAACCTGCGCACTATGGAAGGTATGCTTGCCAACATGGAAGTTGGTAAGAAGTACACCATCGGCGATATGCTGATGACCTTTGATTGCTTCGAGCCTACGACTTCCCCTCAGCGTGTTTCCGCTCTCCTGTCGAAGCTGGGTGCTAAAGGTACTGGTCAGGTCGTTCGTACTGAGGAAAAGGGTAAGGCGTACTTCTCCCTCGCCTAATCCTCTAAAGGTTTGCGGTTATCCTTAAACCGCACCGCTATGCGGGCATAGCTCAGATGGAAGAGCACTTGACTTTTAATCAAGGGGTCGGGGGTTCAAATCCCCCTGCCCGCACCACTAACTTCTCTTTTCTCTCCTTTCTTTCCTCCCTTTCTTTTTGCGGGGCGCTCCTTCGGGGGCGCTTTGCCGCCCGGGCTAAACGAGAGTGAATAATTATACAAAAGTTCCCTGATTAACGTACAGGGCCCTAGTCCCATTATAATATATAGTAGCAAAAAAATCAATCGGCAAAATGTACAAAAATGTTTATAATATTTTTCCCAAAACTAGCTTGACAAATTCCAATAGAGAGTGTATAATGATTATACCAAAAGGAAAGGAACTAAATCAAATGGAAAAGAAAATTTTAGCTTGCCTTAATCGTTGGCCTGGCGCGCGTAAACGTTTTATCGCTCGTAGTGTGCGAGTTTTCTCTGCGACTCTTATTCCTCTTATGTCCCAAATGGAAAAAGATGGACTTATTCAGCGCGTTCCTGTCAAAGACATTGCCAATATGGAATTTTATGATAAATGGTACTTGACAGAAGCGGGGTATCGTGCTATAATGAATGTAGATTAAAGGAAGGGGGTAAAAAAATGGCAAAGCCCATTATGAACGAAAAGACTATCCTTGATTACATGAAGCGTAATAAGTGTAGTCGTGAAGAGGCCATTGACCTTATCAAGTATGACTGCGATGTGGAAGATGGTGTGGACACCGAGTATGACCTGACAGAAGAGCAGAAAAAGGTTGTACAGGACATGAACCGCAAGATTGACCACAAGAAGCATGGCACTGTCAAGCGTGAGCGCAAGCCGAATGAACTAAAAGAGGCACTTGTCGCCGCCCTTGCTGATTACCTTGAAAATGCTTGTGAGTTTGAGCTGAACGGTGAGACAGCCTACTGCGGGGATGTGGAAATCACAAACAAAAACCGCATGATTCACTTCACTTCTGGTGATAAGGAATTTGACCTCCAGCTTATCGAAAAGCGGGCGAAAAAGGCCTAAACAAACCAAACCCCGAACTTTTTCGGGGTTTTGGCCCGGGCGGCAAGATTGTTAAAAAATCTACTTTTGAAAAACCTATTGACATTTAGGATTCTATCTGCTATACTATAATTGTTCCAAGGGAAAAGCGCTTCGACAAAGTGGGGTCGCCCAAGGACAACAGGTTTAAGAAGCCCACAGAAAAATCTTCTAAAACTTCTTGACAAGACCACAAACTTGTGGTATAATAAAGATGTTGATAGGGAAGAGCCGAGCAAGGACGCAATTTGGACGGTGCGCGCGTGAAAAGCTACTGCCTATGGCTCAATAAAAAAAATAAAAATATTTCCTAAACCCTATTGACAAGCCCCACAAAGTGTGGTATAATATAAATGTAAGTGAGAGAGATAAACTCCACTACAAGCCTTGTCCTACTAAAAGGCTTTAGAATCTGGTAGGTAAATCTTTTGAAAGAGGTAGATACTATGGCTACTCGCATTACTTTCCCCTTCACTCACAAGCAGGCTTATGAGGCTCTGACTGCTTACATTCAGACTGGTGAGGCCAAGTATGAGGCTGTCTCCAAGTCTGGTGAGAAGTCGGTTGTCAAGCCCAACCTTGACACGCTGGTTGAGTTCCTTGCTCACAAGATTGAGCAGGCGGACAAGAAGTCCGATGCTCCCCGCAAGCTGACTCCTGCGCAGGAGGCCAATCTCAAGACCATGGACGCTATGCTGGCGAACATGGAGGTCGGCAAGCGCTATACCATTGGCGATATGCTGATGACGTTTGACTGCTTTGAGCCTACCACCAGTCCCCAGCGTGTGTCGGCTCTGCTCTCCAAGCTCGGCGCAAAGGGCACTGGTCAGGTTGTCCGCACCGAGGAAAAGGGTAAGGCTTATTTCAGCCTTGCCTGATAGGAAGTAAATTTCCTATCCCAGCGGTTTCTGGGGGGTTGAACCTATCAGCCCCCATCCAATAACTTCCTGTCTCCTTTCTTTCTTTCTTTCTCTTATGTGGTTCCTACCCAATGGGTAGGAATCGCGCCCGGGCAATTGCGGTAAATACTTCAAAAATTTTAAGTGATTTCGGCACTTGACATAATTCACATAATATGTTATAATTTCAGTAGTGAAACAGAAAGGAAGTGCGCTAATGGCTGATAATCCTGTATCGTGGTTTTTTCTTGCGACTATTGGTATTTATTTTATTTGTCGTTTTCTTAAACAAGTAATTGATGAAAATGAACGTATTAAGGCTGAAAGAGAAAAGGCCTGTCAAGAAATTTTTCTTGAAAATAGTATTGACAAATCAAACATTATGGCGTATAATAAGTACATAAACAAGGGAGGTAGAAACCAATGAACATTATGATGATTGACACTGAAACCACTAACAGCATTGAAGACCCCATTGCCTACGATGTAGGCTTCCAGATTTTTAATGAAAATGGGGACGTGCTGGATGAAGCCTCTATGGTAAATTCTGACATTTTCCTCGACAAGGAACTGATGGAGAGCGCGTATTTCGCTGACAAAATTCCCCAGTATTGGGATGAAATCAAAATGGGAGCGCGTGACCTGATGTCGTGGTACAGCATTAAACAGCGACTGTATGGGGCTTATACTTATCATAATTGTGAAGCGGTTTGTGCCCACAATGCGCGCTTTGATTATCGTGCGCTTCACCTGACTCAGCGTTATATTACTACCAGCAAGTTTCGTTTTGTTCTGCCGTGGGGTGCTGAATGGCTGGATAGTCTTAAAATGGCACGAGCGGTTCTGAAAGATGATGCTGATTACAAGGCGTATTGTTTTAATAATGGCTATATCACCGCAAACAATCAGCCCCGCTATACCGCAGAAGTTCTCTACCGTTATATCACTGGCAAGGAGGATTTTGAGGAAAAGCATACTGCTTTGGAAGATGTGCGCATTGAAAAGTTAATTTATTTCTACTGCCTGTCTCGCAATCCCGATGTAGATGGTAGGTTGTGGGCGCCCAAGATTACTGGTTGATTACGTCCAGTAATCGCGCCCGGGCGTTTTTACTTCAAAAAATTTAAGTAATTTCGGCACTTGACAAATGATACAATCTATAGTATAATAAAATTACCAAAAGGAAAGGAAATGAAAAATAATGGATAAGAATTATTTGTTTATTTGCGTTTTGAAGATTCTCAAGCACCGCATTGACACCGCTCATTCTCCGCAGACAAAGAGTGCTTTGATTTTTGCTCATAACCTTTTGGTTTATGCGCTTCGTAATGATACTGCCGCTATTGATGCGGCTATGAAGAAGGAGGGTCTTGTATGAGTAAGTATTTACGTGATGATTTCACAGAATTTGATTCTTATGAGGATGCTTGGGATGATGCTATGGAGCAGATGGATTTTGCTGATTTTGCCGAGCGTTTTGAATGTCAGGTTGATTTTTGGGATTTGTTAAAGTGGGCACAGAAACAACCTAACTTTTATGATGATTTTTGCGAGACAGTATCTAATGCCGAGCAGGAATATTTTGATGACTTTTATCGTGAATTGGAGGATGATAAAGATGAAGACTGTTAATGTGCGAGCAATGGTAACTTATGATTATCAAGTGGAAATTCCTGATGATACTCCCTATGATTTGGAAACTTGGTGTGATTCTTCTGACCCTGTTTATTTTGCTATGTGTAAGTTGATGGAGACCAAAGGGATTGAATGGGAAGGTGAAATTCTTTCTATTTGTGATGAAGATACTGGTGAATTGTTATGGGATGGCAAGTAAGTCATCCCTAACTTACCCAGGCGAAAATTTAATTATCAAAAAAGTATTGACATAAATAATTTTATCTGTTATAATGTAATTGTAATTAAGGAAAGGAGAAATAAAAAAAATGAAAACTATTATTAGTCCTGTTAAGAATTGGCGTGATACTCTTCGATTTCTTATTGAAGATATTATTAACACTATTGACCACGACAGAGTCAATGCTGATGGGTATGATCCTAATAGTGAAAAGAATTTAGATTTTTCTTTCCCTACTTCAGAAAGTTATGTTGTTCCTATTGATGGGAAATTTCATAAAATTGAAGTTCTTGTAACTATTGATGATGAATTACCTTATGCCTTACAATTTACTGATGATTATAAAAATAGCAAAGGTTTTAAAGGTACTTTGCCTGAATTACTTGAATTGGCAAGAATTGGAGGAGAGTTAGAAAATTAACTCTCCTTGTTTTGCCCGGGCGCGCAAAGGGTATTGACAAATATAAATAGATGTGCTATAATGATTATAGAAAATTAAAGGAGATAGCATTATGACAAGACAAAAGAAAATTCAAAAAGAAAATGAAATTGAATGTTTCATTTATCTATTTATTATGCGAGCTGGAGCTTTTGATTATTGGCTTGATTATTATTTGTTTCAGCAAGTTGCCTATTCTTGTCAATGCTCTTTACATTTAGTAAAAAGAATTTTTTTTAAAAAACTTTATTCTGATGAAAAATTTCGTGAATGGTTAAGTCAATTTGAGTATTGACAAATAAAATAAAGTATGCTATAATGGTTATAGAAAACAGGAAAGGAAAATAAAAATGAATGCAGAAACCTTAAAAGAAGTTTATGATTTCTTGCTGTCAAAGGGCATAGAAGTTTCTTGGCAAGATTACGAGCCTTGTCTTTCCATTCCTTTTACATATTATGGGGAAGATGGTATAAAATATTCTAATCGCGCTTGCCTATTCAGCGGAGACACAGAATTTCAAGTTGACCCATTGGGTGCTTGGTGGGATGAATGAAAGGAGAATGAAAATGTACGATTTTCTTTTTGAACTGACCGAAGATAGTGATAATGAGGGCGAACAGATTCTTTGCGAAGCACCAAGCCTTGATGCGGCTTATGACTGCCTTGTTGGTTCGTATGGTTTCGAATACAAGGAACTGCGCTTCATTGAACAGATGGAAACTTGGGAAGGTGAACTTCTCGGCCTTGATACTTATTAAGGAATCTTCACCGCTTTAACGCGGTGAAGTGCCCGGGTAGTTTGTTAAATAAATAACTATTAAAAACTCTATTGACAAATTCCTTTAAGTCTGGTATACTATAATTACTAAAAGGAAAGGAAAATGAAGATGAACTATTTAAGAGATGATATTTTTAATTTTTTGATTTGTTGGCTTGCTAAACATTGCTATTGTTATGCTACTACTTTTTATGTTCTTTGTGAAAGGTATTATCCAGCAGAAGTAAAAGTTTTTACTGATTCATGGTTAGAGTCTAAGGAGGATAAAAAATGAATGATTTGATGGAAGTCCTTGCCACAATGTTTCTTATCCGCGAGCGTGATGCGAATAACCGTAAAGATTATTCGGCAGCAGTTGCTTATGCTAACGCCTATGACCTACTGTGCTACGCAGTTGATGGTAGAACCGATTGCTTAAGCCAGTTTGATGGCTATGATGAAGCCAATAAATTTCTGGATAATACTGTCTTCGGGGAGTTGTGGGCTTTGGAAGATATTTTCAAACACCCCGAAGAATATTCACCGCTTTAATGCGGTGAAGTGCCCGGGCGAAAGAGTAAGCGTGCGCTTACTCCTCCTCTCCGAAATACTCACAGAGAATTTCGTACAGACCACGCAGGTCGCTTTCGTTCATCGTGACGCCCTTACCCATCTTCTCATGGGTTTCATCCCACTTGCGAAGGTCGAAAACGGGAGCGCGATGATTCCACGAAATGCGGTTCAGTTCAAGGGTCTTGTTGCCGCTGTCAACTGCGCCGATAGTCTCCACGATGTCGTAAGTGATTTCTGCCATAGTATCAATTCCTTTCAAATTTTTATTGGAGGTTTCTGTCCCCCTTACAGTTAATAGTATACTACTAACCCCCTTAAATGTCAACCCCTAATTTAAAAGTTAATAATTTAACAGGTAGCCCGGGTGATAAAACTCATCCGGGCTTTAAGCGCTCCCTCCACGCCCGGCGCAGCCCAAACTTCCATTATATCATATATTTGAAAATTTGTCAACAAAAATTTCGCACAAACTCGCCCTTTTTTATTTTCCCGAAACTGTGTATTTTGCACAACTACCCCCTCCCTTGTTAAAAATTTAACAATCTGTAACCGTTTTGTAATGTTTTGTTACAGTTTTGTAACCATTTTGTAACTTTTTGTTACCTTTTCCGCGCGTTTTTAACTAGTTTTTTACCCCCATATGGGCCCCTATTTGGTTGAAAGTTGGAGGCCAGCGCGTCGCTTACTATAGCCCTGCGCCGCTCCGCCGAGTTGAAAGTGCTGTTGAAAAATTTTACCACCATATGCGACGGTTTTTGGTTGAAAGTTAAACGCAATGGGGGGTGGACTTTAAGACTGCGCGCACTTGACAATTAAAAAAAAATTTGATATAATTTAAAAAAAAACCATTTTTTTTTGAAGCGCAGTTCCAAGAGGCTAGAATAAAAGAACCCCCATATGCGACCTTATTTGGTTGAAAGTCGCACACTTGACAATTTAAATTTTTTTTGATATAATATAAAAAAAACACATTTTTTCTTTGACCGCAGATTCCAAGAGTCAAGAAGAAAAAATGCGCGATACCTATATATAGATTTTTACTTACTTAATTCTAGAAGCCTCTATTTCAATTCTATTTGCCTCGCAAAAAATTTTTCTTTCTCTTTTTCATAGATCTTCTAGAAACTTTTGAAAATGGGACAAGATGCTAACTACGCTATAGTCTCACAGGAGGGACAGATTTTTTTGAAAGTAGATATAGTGCGCGCCTACTAAAAAAGTCCATCCCTCCCCATTATAACATATTTTTTATAAATATTCAAATAATAATTTTATTAAGTTAGGTCGAGAAGCCTCTATTTTAATTCTATTTGCCTCGTTGGAATTTTTTCGAAAAAGAGTGAGGAACTCTACGAGAAAAAGTCGTAGATGAGACAAGATGCTAACTACGCTATAATTCCAGAAGAGAAAGAGAAGTTGACAATTTTAAAAAAATTTGATATAATATATATAGAAGGATGAAGAGAATATGAACTTTGACAATGAGATAATGCGCGCAGTTACCAATTAAGGGGATTGCGGGAAACGATAACGATAAAATAAAACGCGATAACGCTAGGGTGCGGCAGCGCAGAGCCACTCATTCCCGTTCAGTAATTTTATTATGTTTTACTATTTTTTTGCCATCCCA